>MDSZ01216496.1_pt1 | contig 12093 bp, 10 predicted proteins | sample 811201 | NCBI WGS metagenome assembly MDSZ01 (sample SAMN05326647, study PRJNA326480) | marine metagenome | isolation source: seawater | place: Indian Ocean: North | collected 2010
ATTCCTTTCTTATTTTTCTTAAATATTCTCTATCTTTATCATCACAAATTATATCTTCCGCGTTTTGCCACATTCCTGAAGGCACAGCAACATTTAATAATGTTTTATATCTTTGGTCTTTAGAGTAATCTAACAGTTGTTTAAAATGATCTGTGTTAGCATTATAGTGGCCCACAGTAATATTTAAATATGGGTCCATACCCGCTTCTTGAACATGTTTTAAAGCTTCAATTGCTCTTTTCCAAGATTCTTTTCTTCCTCTTATTTCATCATGAATTTTTTCATCCATACTATCGATACTCACTGAAACTCTGCTAACTTTATAATCAGCAAGTTTCTTTGCCATTTTTTTATCCAAGTAAAAACCGTTAGTAGTTAAATACATATAAAATCTCTCTGGTCTTATGGCTTCTAGAACTTCAAATAATTTTTTTGGTTGAAGAAGAAGTTCTCCTCCTTGTAAGTCAAATTCAAAGTAACCTAGTTCGTCAGCTTCATCTGCTAATCTTTTAATAGCGTTTATATCTAAATACTCTTTAACATGATCGCCTTTAGGTGAGTTGGTAAAACAATATTTACATCTTAAATTACAAGCATTATTGAAATTTAAATCAATACCCCTTGTTTTAGTTCCAACTTTCCCATCGTTTTTTTGTACATAGTCGTAAAACTTTCTAAGTTTTTCAACTAATCTAGGTTTGTTTAATAAAGATGAAGCAATAGGCATATTATTTTACATTATATTTTTTAATTTCTTCTGGCAATATCAGGTTAAATTCAGCTTTACAAGCGATCTGTTCTTCAACAAATCCTGATCCGCTACAAGTAGCAATACCCCTGTTAAATTTTATAATCTCAGTTTCGATGTATAATCGCGAGTCCGGAGTAATTTTTTTTGAAAATTTAAGGTTATTTGCACTTATTAAATAAACTACTTTTCCCTTATTACCTGGAAGACTCAAAATCGATAGTGCAGCCATTTGAACCAAGGCTTCTATCTGTAACATTCCAGGAACATTCGGATCATTTTTCCAATGAACTTTAAAAAACCATTCATCTTTTTTAAAATCTTTATGACCCTTTGAGCTTTTTCCCGGAACTACTTCTGAAGCGTAATCTATCATTAAATATGGCTCGCGATTTTGTTGGTACTCATAAATCTTATTTTTATCTAGCTCTAAATGTTTCACTGAACTTCAACTCCCCTGGATAGCATGTTGGGTATATCATAACCATCCCAGGATAAACCAATATTTAAAGATTGACCAATTGGAACAATTCGATCTATACCCTTTAAATTATTTTCAAAAATAAAGCTTTTCAATTTGTTTTTATCTACACCAAAATAAGTGAGTGTTTGATATTTATTATTTATGAAATCTTTTATTTTATTTATGTCTTTAGTTTCGTATTCAAAAAAGAAACCCCATTTACCTCTGTAAGTATCATTTTCTTTACTAAGTTTCCTTAACCGGATTTTGTATATAAAATTTTCATAAGTTTTAATACTTTCTATATTTTTGGTAGTTATTATATGTTTGCATAAATCATTGAATTTTTCAGAAGGTGCTGACTCAGTTAAATTATACTTAAGTTTTACCAAATTATACAATTCTTTCCAAAAAACCTCTTTAGCTTTTTTGTGTTTTTTTCCAGTCCAAACTATCAGATGAGGAGATGAACAAGCATTTTGGTCAACTAAAAAAGTATCATTATAAAATTTTTGAACTAGATTTCTTAATTCAAATTTATTCAATTTTAATAGTTTAGATTGATCTATAACGCAAAAAGAATATCTATCTGCAAATGTGATATCTAAATTTCTTTCATTTGTCTTAAATGTTTTTAGTGTATTTATTGTTTTATCTCCGCCCCAGATTAATCTGGCATCACTGATCATAGAAAATTTTCTAGTTGGTTCATCATCATATTTGTACCTAATAATTGTAATCTTATTTTTTAAAGTAGAATATTTTTTAAGCAACTTTTTAATAACATTACAAATTATTTTTATTTGCTGAAAATTTTTCGAAGGAACTTTTACAATATTTGAATTACCTGAGAGCAGACCAAATATTAGGGAATAAATAAAATTTGTGGGAATATTTGATGGTGTGATATGAAAAATTAATCCTAGTCCAATTTTATTTGTATTTTTAAAATATTCTCTCTTAAGTTTTAGTAAATTATTTTTGCGACACCAAAATGAAAGAGCTTTGAGATCTGGATAACTTTTTATAGTTTTTAATTGATTTAATTCTCTAGATAAATCTTCTAAAAATTTTAGAACGTGATTTGAAAAAGGTTCAAAAGGTTCTAAGGAATATTTGGGACTTCCAACTAAAAAATTTATATTTTTCATTGTGCGTCGCTACAGCCTCTTATTTCAGATTTTTGCAATCTTCCATGTACTTGAAAACTTTTTTTTCCAAAACAAAGTTTACAGCTATTTTTTACTAAACTGCCGAGGTCTTCTGTCAGAATACTATGACCAGGGTAACTTCTGGGTAAAATTGATAACAATTGAATTAAACCTTTTTTTCCCTCTTTAAGAACCTCAAAATTTTTTCCTCTTATTATTATATTAGAGAATTCGCTTGATGAAAAAAATCCGCACTTTTCACATTCCAAAAATATAGAACCTGTTTGCTCAATCAATCCATAATAATTTATGACTCTAGAAAGATTTAATTTGCTTTTAAGAAAATCTTTAAATTTTTCATTATTAATCTTTTTATTTTCCATTTTTTTCCACCCGCCACCATGTAACAAATAACCATTCCTAAAGTCAGTTGCTAATTTTTTATTATCTAATTTCTCTATTAAATTAACGTAAACATTATTTGTAAATCCAAAGACTAAAAATTTACTATGGCCAAATTTTTGTAAAAAGTTATTCAATTCAAGGTAATCAATTTCTCCACTTTCATTTAGAATATAATTATGATTTTTTCCAAATATTGAAAAACCAATTAATGCTGCAGTTTTAGCATTAAATTTATTTTTATCATCGTAATTAATTTTTTGATCTGCAATTAGCATAGGTAGTCTCTCTTTTCCAAGAACTTTAGAAATAATAGTATTTAAAGCCTTTGTTTGACTTTGGGCATTTAATTTGTCTAAAAAAATTTTTGATACATTTCCTGAAGTCCCAGATGAATATAAAACTTTAAATATTTCGGAGTCGGGAATACTTTTTAAATTCAAATCTTTAAATAATTTTACAGGTAAAAACGGTAAGCTTTCTAAGTTATTAAATTTTTTATTAAATAAGAAGTCTACAATTTTTTTGTAATCCAAGGATTTTGAATAGTGATGTTTTGTAAGCGATACAAGGTCTTTTTCAAAATTTAAGGCGTTTTTCATTCTATACAATTCTTTTAAAACTTTTTGACTCATCTAATTCAACGAAAATATAATTCTTATTCAAACCAAGATATTGATTTAAAATTTGTTTTGTTTTTTCAGCTAATTTTACATTTTCTATTTTTATTTTTAATTTGTGATCAGCTAAGATACATTTGCACTTTATTTTATTCTTTTTTAGAATATTTTCAATATCATTCATTTCCATTCTTATTCCAAAAAGTTTAACAAATCTTTTTTTTCTTCCCACTATAAAAATAAAATTATCCTCATCTATAAATCCTAAATCTCCAGTAAGTAATTTTTTTTTATTAGTATTTTTTTTTGATAAATCATTAATATTCTTTGAATATCCTAGGCATACATTTTTTCCTTTTATAAAAATTTCTCCTATCTTATTTTTCTTATTAATTGTTTTTCCTTTGCTATCAATAAGCCCTACTTTGCATCCTTTCAAAGGTTTGCCTACACTATCTTTTTTTCTTTTAAAAAACTTCCATTTTAATATTGAAATTCTAGGGCTTGCTTCCGTTTGACCGTACATTTTGAAAAAATTAATTCTTTTCTTTAAACACATCTTTTCCAAATAATTGATTGTGTCTGATTCTAATTTTCCCCCTGCTTGGGTAATGTATTTAATAGACGAGAGATCTTTTTGATCAAATTTTAATTTTCTTAAGAAATCATAAAATTCGGGGACGCCTCCAAAAGAGTTTATTTTTTTTTCCTTTATTTTATTCCAAAAAGCTTTTTCAAAAATAGTGCTTTCATTTAATACTATTTTAGATCCAATTAATAAATGTGTATTTAAAATAGATAAGCCATAAGAATATCCCATTGGCATAGTAGTAATTGTGGTATGATTTTTTTTGATATTTAGTTCATTTATTATACCTTTTGAATTTTCGATTAAATTTGATTTTGATAATCTAACAAATTTTGGACTTTGAGTGGTTCCTGAAGTTGGTAGTAAAAGAAAGTTGATATATTCAATTTTGTCTTTTAATTTCAAATTTGATAAGTGCAAATTATAAGACTTAAAATTATTCTTAAGAGAAAAATTTTTAAATTTCATTATTTTTGGTGCAAAAATATATTTTGGTTTGTAGACTTGAGATATTTTATTTATAAATTCTATTTTAAATGATTGGTCAATGAGTATGGTCACTACATCTTTAGCGTTCATAAAAGTCAAATATCCAACAATTGACTCAATGTTATTTCCACAAATTAAGAGACAAATACTTTTTTCTGAAATCTTGTTTTTTAAATTATTTGATAATATGTAAAGATCTTTGTATGAAAATTCTCCATGAATATCATCCTCGATTGCCACCCTTTTTCCGTAGCTTTTTATATTTTTAAACATTATAGACTTAGATTAACCAAGGCGATTTTTTTCTTTTTTTTTTATAAATATTTTCTAAAAAATTTTTATCTCGAAGAGTATCCATGCACTGCCAAAAACCGTGATGTTTGTAACCACACAATTGTCCTTTCTTTGAAAGATTTTCTAATGGCTCTTTCTCAAGCATTGTATGATCATTTTTTATCAGATCAAAAACTTTACTATTGAATACGAAAAAACCTCCATTGATCCAACTGCTTGTGATTTGAGGTTTTTCCCTAAAACTTTTTACAATGTCATTCTTGATTTTAACTTCTCCAAACCTAACTGGAGGTCGAACAATCGTCATAGTGGCAATTTTTTTGTTTTTTTGATGAAATTTTACAAGTTTTCTTATATTTTGATCGGAAAGCCCATCACCATATGTAAGCATAAAATTTTCATTATTTTTAAAATATTTTTTTAATCTTAAAAGTCTACCGCCGGTGAGAGTTTTAGCTCCGGTGTTAATTAAGTGGAATTTTGATTTTGACTTTAATTTAGAAAAATATTTTTTAATTACATATCCTTTATAACCTAGAGCTAAGAAAAACTCATTAAAACCATATTTTTCATATGATTTAACAATATGCATTAAAATTGGCATATTTCCAATTTTTACCATTGGTTTTGGTTTTAGTCTTGTTTCTTCGGATAACCTCGATCCTAGGCCTCCACATAAAATAACAATTTTCATAAATCTTATGAGTTTAAAAATTTTTGAATAGTTTGATGAATATAATCTAAATTTTTTTTAGATAATCCTTGATGACAACCAATTAACAATCCATTTTTCATTATGTAATCTGAGTCTTTAAATTCATTTATTCTATTTTTTTTTGATGCTAAATTTGAAAAACCAGGATGCCTTAAAATATTTCCAGAAAAAATGGGGCGAGTTTGAATATTATTTTTTTCTAAAAATATTTGAAGTTTTTTTCTATTAATTGAATTATTTTTTATAATAATAGGATATGCTAAAAAATTTGTTTTTATTTTTTTAAAAACTTCAGGAATAATAAAATATTTGCTATTTTTCTTAAAAAATAATTTGTGTTGATTAAAATTACTATTTCTTATTTTTGCAAATAATTTAAATTTTTTCAATTGTTCTAATCCAAAAGCCGCACCTATTTCAGAGGGTTCAAAGTTATATCCTGCTTCAGAAAAGATAAATTTTTTATCGTAGGAAACGCCCTTTAATTTAATACCTAATCGTTTTTTTATATTTTCTGAATCGCTTAATAATGAGGACATTCTTCCCCAGCTTCTTAAAACTTTGGCCCTTTCAAAATATTTTTTGTCGTTTGTTAAAAAACATCCCCCGTTTCCTGCACAACTAATAATGTGAGATCCATAAAAACTTGTTATTGAAATATCACTATAAAAACCAGTCGTTCTTGACCCGATTTTTGCTCCTAATGTATCGGCAGAGTCTTCAATAATTTTAAGATTATATTTTTTTGCAATTTTTTTAATTTTCGGCCAATTCGGAACATTTCCTATTAAATTTGGTATTAAGAGACACTTTGTTTTTGAGGTAATTTTCTTTTCTATTTTATCTTCATCAATTTGAAGTGTTTCTTTTTTACAATCAACAAATATTGGAACAAGATTGCTTAAAACTATTGATGAAACCGCAGTGCCAAAATTTAAGCATGGAGTTATAACCTCACTTGATTTTGGAAAATTCATTACCTTAAAAGCCAAAGTCAAAGCAGAGGATCCAGAGTTTACCATTAGCCCATACCTTTTTGAAAAATGTTCAGAAATTTTTTTCTCAAAAATCTTGACTGATTTACCCATTTGAGTAGAGTTTTTTAAAACTCTATTTACAGCAAAAATTTCTTTTTTATCGTAAACGTTTTTTCCGTATGTAATTTTACTTTTCATATTTTTTTAAGTTTGAGATTTTATCTTCCATAATTTTTTTTTGTTTGCAATATAGTTGTAATCGTCATATTTTTTTATTTTGTCATAAATTAGTTTTCCTCTTGATTTATATTTTTTCCATATTTCATTAGCAAATTTTTTAACCGTTTTTTTATTTCCAGTCGCAAAATCCCAAATTTGTGGAAATTTCTTCGCTTTAATTTCAAAATTCATAGCATTAGACATAGATTTAACTACATTATCAATATGGCAAAAGTCCCTAATTTGATCTCCTTTTGTCATATGAAAATCTTTGTTTTTTTTTGCTGCATTTAATAAAGAAGGCCATAACCTTTTTTTATTCTCATTACCTCCATAAACGTGGAATAATTTTAAAACTCGACATTTTACTTGATTTTCTCTAGCTATTTTCAGACATGCTCTGGTAAAAAGATATTTAGAAAATGCATAATTGAAAAAAGGTATTTTTTTTCTTTTTTTTATTATTTTTCTAGCAATTTTTTCATTTCTAATCTTATTTTCAAAGCAAGAGCCGACGATAATCCAATTTAAACATTTTGAATTTATTGCGTTTTTAAGTAGTTTAGAAGACAAAACAAAATTAGTTTTGTAACATTTTTTAAAAGAGCAATATTTATCGTAAACTCCCTCGGAAGCTAGATGGATCAAAATATCACAATTTGAAAGCTCTTTAAAATTTTTATCTAATCGACCCTTAAGCCAAAAAAGATTTTTTCTTTTTTGATTATTTTTTTTCCTAGTTAAAGCATAAATAAAATGTTTATTTTTTAAAGCGTAATTTATAAAATTTTTACCAACATACCCCGTTCCACCAGTCACAAAAATTTTCATTTTTTTATTTAATAAATATTTTTCTATAAAAAAAATTAAAAGGTGATAAGTAAAAATTTGGAAAAATCATATTTTTAATAATATGAGGAAAAATTTTGATATAATTTTTACCACCCTTTTTTCCACTTAAAATAATCTTTACTAAAGATGGGATAAAATTTTTCAAAGAATAGTTTTTATAAAAATAATATTTCTTAGTAGATAAACCTGCATTTAAATATACATCAAGTGCCTCGGGTATTCTAATAGCCTCGATAAAAGTATATAAATCTGACCATTCTCTTTCACCGCTTAAATTAATACTTAAGGGTTCAGCTTGTACATAAGCTTTTGAGCCAGAAAAGGATTTAGAAAATATTATTACATGTGGACATGTATTTTCAAAAGTAGAATATACTCCTTCTCTACATATTTTTTCCTCGTTTACTTTATTTACATTCAAATCCCATTTTTTTTTTCTAAATATCGAGAGATATATACCAAGCAAAAAATCGAATGAAAATTTTGGATTAATTAAGTCTAGAAAATTTATTATTTGATTTTTGTCAATTTTTGAGAATTTTTCCATATTGTTTGGCAAATTTTCTGTATTAAAGGGCTGAGGAGAGTCTAAAACTTTGAAAGATTGTAAGTTAAAAGAATTTACAAAATAAAAGTCAACTTCGTTTTTTTTTGAAAATAATTTTTCCAAAGATTTTAGTGCTTTAGGAACAATTAAATCATCATTTCCTAAAATCCAAACAAATTCTCCTTTTGCCATAGAAACAACATTTAAAATATTTTTTCCTAGTCCGACATTTCTTTTATTTTTTTTAAAATTTATATTTAGTTTGCTCTTATAAGAATTTATAACATTTTCAATATTATCAGAAGAATTGTTATCTGATATACATACTTCAAATTTGAGATTTGAATTTTTTTTTGATATCACAATAGAATTTAAACAATTATCTAAGCAATTGGCTCTATTGAAATTTGGAATACAGATCGATAACAACATTATTTAAGATATCTTAGTTTATATTGATGTTTGATTGAGAAAGTAAAATTATGACTTCACCATTATCTTCTCTTTGCTCTTCATAATTACTAAAAGTTTTACAAAAAGTATTCTTATTAAAAAAATTATCAAAAAACTTTGTTGTAAAGTAATAAGTGTGCGGTGGTTCAATTTTAACTTTTTGGTTGGGGTGACAATTTGGAACTTCAAAGAAAAAAACGGTTTTGTCATGTGATATTTTTTTAAAAAGTTTTAAGATTTTTTTTATATCTTGAACATGCTCTAGTGAGTGACTGCCATAAATTAAGTCAAATTTAATATTTGTATTATTAAGGTCACTAAGAACTTCCCATCTATTATCAAAGTATTTTTTCATTCCACCGGGTTCAAAATTATGCACTCTGTGGTTAGCTGTATGCAAAAAGAAAGATATACCTCCATGCCCTGCTCCAAAATTGAGGATATTTTTTTTTGTATTATTGAAATCAGGAAATTTTCTTATCAATAACTTATAATGTTCTATATCTCTAATTCTAATAGGATAATTCTTATCTGTCCTGCTTGGCCAATAAGTATCCTTATAATACTTTTCAAGATACTCCACGCTTGGCATAGGATTAAGATGATGAAACCCTGATTGATCATATTTTAAATTTAGTTTTAAAAATTCTTTATTGTATTTCTTTGTTAAATATATTGATCTTACTCTACCCTCAAATTGTTTTGGTACTAAGTTTATTTTATAGAGAAATATTGCCAAAAAATCTCTAATTCTGTTTTGATTTTCTACAAAATAATTTATTATTTTTTTCATTTAAGTAATGATATCAGCAGTTATAAATTTTTTGATTTTCTACTTTATAAATTTTGTCACATTCTTTTAAAATTTCATTTTTATGAGAACTGATAATAATAGTCTTCTTTCCTTTCATAGAATTTATTGTGTTAATTATCTCTTTTTCTGTTTCATCATCTAAAGAACTCGTTGCCTCGTCTAATACAAGTAAATCATGATTCAAATATAAAGCTCTAGCTATTCCAATTCTTTGTCTTTGTCCCCCTGATAATCTGACACCAAATTCACCAACATTTGTCTCTGATTTTAAAGGTAACTTGTTTATAAATTCTTCTGACTGAGATAATTTTACAGCATTTTTAAAAAAGTCATTGTTTATGTTTAATTTTTCATCGCTAAGAGCAATATTTTTTGAAATTGTATCGTCTAATAGATAAATAAATTGAGGAATGTAGCCAATATTGTTTTGCCATAGTCTTTTTACTTTACTCATTTTTTTTTCATCTATTAAAATTTCTCCACCACTTGGATCCAAAATTCCAATTATTAAGTCTATTAGAGTTGTTTTTCCTGATCCACTTTTTCCAATTATGCCAATCGTGGTGTTTGCCTCTATCTCTAAATTAATTTTATTTAATATTTTTTTATCAGTATTTGGGTAGTGATAGGTGATATCTTTAAGTGTTAATTTTGATTTAAGTGAAATCTTTTTACTTTTAGGAATTGAAGAGATTATATTTGGAGACTTTAATATTAGGTCATTATAAACAACTTCTACAGAAGCCAAACCATATCTCATATTTACAAAAGAATTAAGAATTCTATTTACTGAAGGTAAAATTTTAAATGCAGCTGCAGCGAATAAACCTACAATAACTATTAAGCTGCTGAATGAGTACTCAAGATATAAAAGAAAGAAAATTAAGCCGGTAAGAGATACAATTGCTAAAAATTCTAAGTAATATCTTGGAATAGTTTGTAAAATTAACATACTAGAAGCAACTGAAGCAATTTTATTTACATTTAAATTAAAATAATTAAGAAAATTATTTTCAACTCCTGCTACTTTAATAGCTTTGATGCCATCAATACCTTGCTGTAAATTTTTTATACTTAAAGTTTCATTTGATAATCTTTTCTCACCATATCTTTTTACTTTTTTTTTTGTATACAAGAAAAACATAATAGAAGTGATCCCGAAAAGTGTCATTGACATAATGAAACCTAGAGGTTCAATAAATATTAAAATAATTGAAATTCCTAAAACAACAAACAATTCACTTGTGAATGTTATTAATGATAAAAAAAATACATTTATCATTAATTCAATTTCATTTACGACATTTTGTATAAGTTTAGCTGAGTTTCTTTGTAAGTGAAATGTATAATCTTGGTACATATATTTTTTGAAAAGATTGAATTTTATTTGCGCAACTAATGAATTAGTATAATTTGATTGAAACCATGCTAAAAAATTTAAAAAAACGGTTTTTATTAAATAAATTAAAGTCAAAAAAACTATTGAAATAGAAATTGCTTTTTCTTTTGAAAATGATTGCTCATAACCAAACAAATTAAATATCGACTTAAAATCAAATAGATTATTTTTTATACCTCCGCTACTTTCACTTAAAGTTGTTAAGATTGGAATAATTAGCCCTATTCCAATCATTTCAAGAAATACACTTAATAATATAAATAAAAAAAGAAATAATGCGTCTAGCTTATTTTTTTTTGTAAGGATAAATAAAAATTGTTTTAAAGTTTTCATACTTTTAATTTTTTATTAAAATATCTATTAAAAGAGATGTACCAAGGTTCTTTTTTTGAAAGGTGGTGTTTTAAATAGTTTTTCACAAAATCTTTATAGAGTCTTCGATTGAATCTTAATAATTTTTTTTTATTTAAAAAAATAGACTCTTCAAAATTATCGATGTTTAATGTTTTTGTTCCTAAAAATTCTAATCTCATTGCATTATCACGCATGTATTTTTTTTTTTCCATAAAATTAGTTGTTAAGTAAATGACTGGTTTTTTATAAATTGCTGCATAGCTGTGTGCTGTGCTTCCATGATGAAACATAATTTCACAACCTTTAATCAACTCTGCAACTTTATTTTTTACAATTTTATATTTTTTAAATTTTTTTGGATATTTATTTAATTCAGCTTTTGGATATAGTGCGACCACTACATCTAATTTTGTTAATTTTTTAAATTTTTCGAAAAAATTTGTTAAGCTATTAAAATATTCGTTTACGTTTATAAATTTGCTTGTTGTTGAACTATGTTCAGGATGAAATGGTAAGTAGGTATCAACAAAAACTGCATATTTTTTTTTGAATTTTTTTTTTTTTACTCTGGTAGATAAACCGTAATCTAAGCTTGTGCAGTATATTTTATCCTTAGCATTTATTACCCCGTTCCATTTCTCCCAAGATTTTCCACCGATTAAAGCTATATCAATAAATCTATACCTAAAATTTCTTAGCCATGCTTGTAAGGAGAATGACACTCTATTTAAAAAAATAATCGGATTAAACATCAAAAGTTTCAAACGTCTTAAAAATATTTCGAAATGCCTTGTGCGACCTAAAAATCTTCGTGTTGGTAAACTTGAAATACCATCTAAAGAAATAGTTTTTATTTTGTATTTTTTTAATAAGTAAAATATTCTTATTGAATTATATGAAAATCCAGACTCCCAGCACATTGAGTTTTTATTTTTTGCGAGAAAATTATTTAATTCTTTAAAATTCTTAATTATCTTAAAATTATAATGTCTTTTAAATTTGTAATG
>MDSZ01152499.1_pt1 | contig 12088 bp, 9 predicted proteins | sample 811201 | NCBI WGS metagenome assembly MDSZ01 (sample SAMN05326647, study PRJNA326480) | marine metagenome | isolation source: seawater | place: Indian Ocean: North | collected 2010
ATAACGGTTCCCACGACTCTGCATAGACGTGTTCGGGGGGAGTAATTTGAAATGTTTCAAACTCATGTGGTGAAACGTGACAGCTCACATTAAACGAATCGGTTGCCTCACTCTGCACGGCCGACAGGACGGAGGCCATCTGGGAATCGATGCCGAGCAATCCAATATTGAGTCCACGTTTCATATGATTTCCCGAGAAATACGGTCCTCTTACTATAGTCATTTTTTCAGAATGATCTTGATCGACCAGTGTTGGAAGCGATGTGGCTATTCTCAGCGGGGCTGGGAGGGTATGACAGTGCTATGCAAGCAGAAGTCATAGCTATCGGAGATGAGCTGACGTCGGGACAACGTCTCGATACAAATAGTCAGTGGATATCCGGTGAACTTGCGATTTTAGGTGTTCCGGTGTCGTTTCATACCACCGTATGTGACACACTCTCCGCTGGCATACAAGCGTTTCATTCAGCAATCAACCGAGCGGATGTCATTATTGCAACTGGTGGCCTTGGCCCAACGGATGACGATCTTACGCGGGATGTCCTTGCCAAGGTTGCTGATGTGCCACTTGAGTTGATCCCTGAAGTGGTTGCAGACATCGAGGCTCGCTTTGCCAGAAGAGGTGTTTCAATGCCAGAGCGCAATAGCCGCCAAGCCATGTTTCCACAGGGAAGTACGAGTATTCCAAATCCCACGGGGACAGCACCTGGCATCGATATGCCATGTGTACGTTCTGATGGTTCGTTGTCTCGCGTTTTTTGTCTGCCGGGTGTTCCTTCTGAAATGCACATTATGTGGCGAGAGACGGTGCTGCATGCGTTACTGGCGATGCAACCTGAAGTAGGGACAATTCGTTTTCGGTCTCTTAAGTGTTTTGGTGCTGGTGAAAGCGCTATCGAGAGTATGTTGCCAGACCTCATTCAGCGTGGTCGTGAGCCTGTCGTGGGTATCACGGCACATGAAGCAACGATCACGCTGCGGATTGCAGCACGAGGTGTAACTAATGAAGCGTGTGAAGCTGCTATCGCGCCTGTTGAAGCAACTATTCGAAAATGTCTCGGGATGCTTGTATTTGGGAGTGAACAGGAGGAGGTCGAAGATGCTGCTGTGGGAGTGTTAGAAGACACTGGTTATACGCTGGCTGTCGTGGAAGGCACCACCGCAGGTCGAGTGACCACCTTGTGTGCACAGGCGATGGCCAGACGACAGGCTCATGGGAACGGCACAGACACCTATGGCTTTCTAGGTGGGCGTGTCATTGTTCCAGAGGCAGGTGTTGGGAGTAGACTGACAGCAGTCCAGATGGCAGCTCAAGCAAGGTCTGAGTGGCGTGCCAGTCTTGGGCTTGGAGTGGGTGTCGAGCGACAAGCGGCTGATGGCCAGACGGCCATCGACATTGCTATATCATCAGAGAAAGACAGTGTGTGTGTTGAGCATATTCTTGGTGGTGGGCGGGAGTTGGCATTATCACGAGCTTCAAAAACAGCGATTGATTTGATTCGGCGATATCTGCTGGAACGGAAGGTGGAAAAGTGATGCAGGAAGACAATGCTCAAACGACATGGCTTTCTCCCCAATGGCGAACGGTCGTACTTTTTTGCGGTCTTGTGTTCATGGTGACCCTCATCGTTTTCCCATCATTTTTAGGACGGGTGCAGTACGCTCGTACTCGTGCAGAACTACGCGCTATCCGTGATGCCGCTGGGAGTGCGGAAATGGCAACTGTTGGGAAGCTTTTTACAACACTCGCGCGGGTCATTGGGCCGACTGTTGTGAATGTTACGGCAAGTAGGCGGATCAATGCTCTCGTAGATGAATTTGCAGCACTGAGAGATGGGGCGATTGCTGGTTTCACAGATGAATCAGTTGGATCAGGAGTGATTGTTGATCCCGATGGAATGATTCTTACTAATTATCATGTGTTAGCGCAGAGCGAAGAAGTGATTGTGACGCTTTCGGATGGTCAGGAGTTCATTGCCGATGTTCTTGGTGCCGATCCTGCGAGTGATCTGGCTGTCTTGAAAATCGATGCAGAGAATCTCCCTCATGCGCAATGGGGTGACAGCGATACCATTCAGGTTGGGGAAATGATTTGGGCGATTGGAAACCCCTTTGGTCTCGACCGGACTCTGACCTATGGGATCGTCAGCGCTGTTGGCAGACGAGGTATTTCAGATGATCCGTATCAGGATTTTCTTCAAACCGATGCCTCAATCAATCCAGGAAATTCTGGTGGTCCTTTGGTTGATGTGCACGGCAATGTCATGGGGATCACGACAGCCATTGTTGGGCAGAATTTTCGTGGGATCGGCTTTGCCATTCCAAGTAGTACAGCGCGGTCAGTATATGAGGAAATACGTCAGTATGGTCATGTAGAGCGGGGGTATCTTGGATTAGCGCTTCGACGTCTTTCCATTCAGGATGATCAACTCGGTGGACCGTCTTTTCGTGGTGCTTTTGTTGATGCAGTTGATCCAACTTCCACTGGGGCTGTAGCTGGAATACAGCCGGGGGACGTCATTGTGTCTTTCGCAGAAAGTCCAATAGATGACCCAGCTGAATTGGTCCTTCTCATCGTACGAACACCAATTGGGTCTGAGGTGCCGCTTGGTGTGATACGTGATGGAGTTAAGAAAACGATTGATGTACGAATTGGGCGACGCCCGTGGTAATCTCGTGTAGGAGGGAATCAAGAGGATTCTTCCTCATCATTTGGTGTCGTATCACCCGGAAGGTCATCAAGCATTTTTGTGAAATTGAAATCCCCAAACCCACCTCCTGAAAGGCCAGGCGAGTCTGCGTCCGAATCCGATTGGCCGTCGCTGTCTGACGAAGGGGCGGGAGGCGAATTCTGTTGCTTAGAGGATGGACGTTCCTCTCGTGTGCCCGGGGCACGGCTTTTCAGTTGCTTGGATACCGTTGCAAGCCAGTCATTGCTTGGGAAGGCGTAGGGACGAAACTTTTCTAACGTACCGGTTTCTTCGTGAATGAACATAGCACGCTGTGGTCCCAGTTTGCTTGCCAGAGGACTGTCAATCAGTTGACTTGAGTCAGTTCCACTCATCTGGAAGACCGTGCGGAGTTCGAATTCCTTGATCAAACTACGATCGAAGGTTCGCATGAGATTTGTGAGCGAGTCGCACCAAATAATGGCATGGATGCCCACAGGAGGGCCATCACGAAGGATTGTCGCAAAATGATCAGCAGGGCTCGACTTTTTTTCATCGCCGATGGAAAAGCCAAAGCCGCCATCTTCTTTTCTGAGTTCACGGAAGCGACCGAGATCCCGAATGATGAGGAAAATCGCTTCGCCATCTAAAACCTGTTCATCTATTCTCCGTTGTACTTCGGCAGCCAAATCCGCCATTGCATCGGCGACGCCAAGTCGACCAGCGACATCAATTTCGTGTGGCAAAAACTCAGATAACTTGGAGAGAAGGATCTCGGGTTTTTCTTCTGCAATGGCGGGCTCGAGTAAGACAAAACGAGCTGGTTTCCCAACAGCACCTCCGGGATATGGATCATGCCCAACACCAAGGCTCACCATCGACATGGCCAGCAGGCTCGTTCCGAGGTCTTCGCGTTGACCAACGATGAGAAGGTTGGCACCCCCTTGTCTGCGAAAGATCGCTGCCGTTGGATCTTTGATCGCTATGGCATCTCCAATCCAGGCAAGGGGGGCGACAAGCTCCTTGCCGTGAACCGTTCCCGATGCAAGGAGTTCGGAGAGAAGGGCATTGCCAGAGGGATTGGCGGCCTCATTTCCATCAAAGACAATGCGAGGAATGGTCGGAATATCGGTTCGTCGGTCGGCGAGTTCACGCAAAGAACCAAGGTACAATTCGCGTCGTTCATCAGTCAGGAAGACAACCTGAAAGTGATTGTTCCCTTCTACCATGCCATTGGCATCATTGTAAATTGCCTCACCCGGCCGTGTAAGCAGACGTGCCGATGTATTGTCTTCAGAAAGAATCAAGCTTGAGTCAGCTTCATTGCACTGAAGTGCGATACGAATAGCCATCTGACCGATCGTCGCTCGTGGCAAACTGTAGGACCCACCAAGCGTCTGTGATCCAAGTAGAACATGCATACCAAACGCTCGCCCTTGACGGACAAGTCTATCGAGGATGAGCGATGCATCCTGTGCAATCTTATCGTCTTCGACGAAGATCTCCTGAAACTCATCAATCACTAGAAGAATTCGAGGCATTGGGTCAGGATGATCCGTTTTACGAAACCCATCAACATTTTGGACAGAAAGCTCTCGGAAAAGATCACCTCGTCGTTTCAACTCTTTGTCAAGTTGTTCGAGTACAGATAGACCGAATTCACGCTCACTTTCGATTGCAATAACACGCGCATGTGGCAGTGCATAGTGGTCATACAGTTTGAACTCAACACCCTTTTTGAAGTCAATCAAGTAGAACTGGATTTCATTTGGGCTGTATTGGAGGGCAAGGCTGGTGATCATGGCGTGCATCAGTGTTGATTTTCCTGAGCCCGTTTTTCCCGCGATCAAAGCATGCTGGCTTGTTCCTTTCCCAAGCTTTAAAAATTGAAGTTTTTTGGCGCCTGCGGGGCCGAGAGGCGCAAGCACTTCGGTTGCAGTGCTCCCCTCCCACCATTCATCTTCAGGGGGAGCGACTCGATCAAAAGGAACTTCAACTCGTTTTGCTGCCTTGGCCTCTTTCCCTACACGTTGGATAATGTCTGTGAAAATCGCATCCGGCGGTGCTTCTTCGACAGATAAGGGCCACTGTGAGAACTCATCATCATTCCATGTGAACTGACCATCTTTGAGGACAAGCGTCGTGGTGAGTTTTTCAAAGGCCTCAAGACTGAAGCCTGATGGCATAATTTGCTTTGTATCGATAGACACAATGACATACACGCCGCAGCGAGCGCCACTTGCTGCAATGCTCATGAGTCGTCGGGCACTTGTCTCAGTGAAGTTTGCCGGGAAGTTGGCCACGACAACAAATCGATATGGCTCCGGAACCTCAGCCTCCGCGTTGTAGTCGCCAATGGACTCGTACTCATTACGGAGATACTTTTGAATGACAACTTCCATTTGTTCAGTCAGGTCACTCAGACGTTCATCAATTTGTTGAGGTTCTGTCCAAATGCGACTCGTTACAAGGAGTTCGTCATGATCTGCAAGATGCATAAAACCTGCAAACTGCTTGCCGAGACCGAGCGGGTCGATAATAGTGAAACGACTCTGGCCTGGTGGAATGCCGGTGGCGATTCGAAGTGTCAGTGCCTGAAGCATTGCGGACGCAATTTCCTGCTGGTCCGCTACCGTTTTTACCAGAAGCGATGCATGTGATGGAAATGAAACCATTGCAGGCTGAGTCCAGTCGGTCGGCCCGAAGGTATTTAACGCAGGATCTGAAGAGATGCCTCCTGGAACCTTGGACAGTGATAGAGCCAGGTGACCGAATCGTAGGCCTGGAGGAGCTTCTTTTGGCAGAGCACTATCCGCTTGTACGAGATCATTCCACGATAAAAAGCAAGAGGTATCAATTGCAGTCGCTTCGCTGTAGATCGACGCTGTCTTTGTACGGGCGTCTTTCCACGCATTGACCATCTTTTCTGTATCGGAGTCTCGTTGTTGCTTTGCTGCGGCAAGCTTTTCATCAGTTTCCTCTGAAATGCGCTTGATCTGTGAAGCCAGTTGTGTTTCCAGGTCACTTAGGACGTGTGGATATTTACTGTCTGCTTCTTCTTTTGCCCGAGAACGCTTGTTGGTAATGGCCTTTGTGCGATCAGATGCTTTAGCCTCAAGGTCTGCCACAGCTTTCTGTCGTTGTTTCGAAAGAGACTGGAGCTGCTTCTCAAGTGTGGTGTTTCGTTTATGAATGTCATCTTTAATTTGTTGTTCAGCCAACTGTGTCTGAGATTCTAAGCGTTGTTTTATGTATTGCGTGGAGTGTTCCAAGCAGCGACGGACATATTCGACGTTGATGCAAAGATCCGCGAAATCTTTCTGAAGTGTTTCGGTGACAATACGCCTTCGTTTTGTGAGCCACCACATGCCACCTCCTATGCCGCCACCAACGACAAGGACAAATGTGATGGCGGTGACAGCGATGATCCATGATGTTTGAAGTTTGGCACTGGCGCTGCCAAAGGCGGCCCCGGCAGTTATAAAAATTCCAAGGATGATAGGGACTGCTACTAAGACGGCAACGGTGTTTCCGGAAAACAGGCGATTTGCTTCTGGCAGACTGCAGATCGCTTTGGCTTTTTCAATGACACTCTGTGCTGAAGACTGAAGGACCTTGAGACACTCATCAGTTGACGGGAAGTCGTTGTTTTGTTGACTCGCGGGAGAACCTGCCGTGTCGTCGTGTGAAGAAACGCCTCGCTTTGATACGAACGTGACGGTGTGCTTTTCACATTCGTTGATAGCGTCTGTAATTTTCTTGATTTCTTTTTCAGCTACTTTAAATGCCTTTTTGGGTTTCTGTCTCTGTTCTTTATGAATTTCTTTTGCAGCATTGTCATCGAACTCGAAGTCTTCACGAAGTTTTTCCTCCTGCGTTTGAGCCTGTCGTCCAACCTTTGCTGTTAGCTGGTTGCGTTGATCTTCTAATTTGGCTCGGTCAGATGAAGCGGTTGATTCAATACTGGAAAGGATTTTTTCATACTTTTGTTTTAATGTTTGGGTTTTTTCACGAAGTTGTTTTTCTGTGTTGGCGGTACTCGTTTCCTGCTCCGTGCGCAGCGTTTGAACAGTTTGCTCGTACTGAGCAGGTATTGACTCTTCAAGAGCTGCACGATCCTTGGCTGCCTGCCTCAGGATTGCCATTTGAGTACGAAGTACATCTGCGTTGTAAGAACTAGGATTCATAGCTGGAATTCATCGTGTGGTGACGGAAGATACAATTTGAGCACACTGCCGTGTCTTGATTCTAGTATTCTCCCGAGTCGCTCACATCACGGATTGACCGAGACAAGACTTCGGCTAAACGTCCAACGGCTTCCAGAGTTTGTTTGACATCGGGGGTAAGTGGCTCGATATGCTCTTTATGAAACGCCTTTTTGGTAGCATCATGCCACGTTTCCTCAGTCGAATCCCACTTGATGAGCAGTTGCTTGAGTGCCAGCGCCATCTTGGACGCGCCGCTTGAAAGGTCTCCAACAAACATCAATTAGGGTCCTTCTGAAGGGGGTGGTGAACTATCTTTTTTGCCGGGTGATTCATCTTCATCGGTGGGACGTGCCATTGATCGATCATTTGAACTGCCGGTTGAACGTGTCGCGTTGGGGCTGGACGTTGTCGTGTAGGCATCAAGTGCCCGAAGCATGTGCTCAAGGCGTGCCATTGCCTTTGGGCAGTCTAATTCAACAGTCTCTCGGAACCGTACGAGGCGTACGCATGCCTCGCGAAATTGCTGCTGAACAACAGGTGTCCATTTTCGGACAAGTGCTGCCTTCTGTTCAGCGTATTCCATTCGACGGCGTGCTTTTTCCAGTGCTTTTTTCTCTTCAATGCAGGATGGTTGGTTTTCTCCCACCTTCTTGAATGCCCGACAATGTTCAAGATCCTTGATGGCTTGATTCACATTGTCTGCAGCTCGCCGAACTTCAGCCTTCCAATGCGCTGCCTGATCGACGGTAATCCAATCGACAGCGCGCTGCGCCTGCATTTCGATCTCAGCTGACGCACTGCCCGACTCGTGTGCAAACGCAGCGATTGCTGCCTTGATGAAAGCAAGGGTTTCAATCGATTTTACGTCAGCCTGTGTAGACATCCAGCCACTTTCGTTTAGAGGGGCACGGCATTAGCGTTGTTGCTGGTACTCTTCAACACGTTCAGCCTTGCGAATGAGATATGGAACATATTCTCCTGTCGCGTCTACGAATCGTCCGAAAGACGTGAGCTGTTGTTCAAATTCCTCAGCGAATTTCTGCTGCTCACCGTCTCGCCATGTTGCACCAAGCGCAGCAAGTTGACGCTGCACCATCTGCATCTGAGACATTACTTCTTCGCTAAAATGTCGGAGTCGAGCAGCAAACCGTCTTAGTTCTGCCGGATCTACAATTGCCTGTCCCATATTGAACCTCCCCAAAAAAAAGAGCAAATGGCCATTCATTCCGTATGATGGTGAAAAAGGTGTCTGCGACTGGACGCAAGCACCGCCCTTGTATCTTACCGTAATCGGTGGTGCAGTGGACAGTCGGGGCTCCCGCTGTGCGGGGCAACGCCTTCAGCGTACACTCCTAAGGAGTGTCGGAATTGGTTTGGTCACTTCCTCTTTTGTGGTTTTTATTCTATGTCACGTCCTGCTCCTTCCTCAGCTGAGTCCTCCGTACCCGATATTTCAGTCGAACCTTCTACTGGTTGGCATGTAACGCATTCTTTTTACCGTTTTGATCACGCGTCGTTGGCCACCATGTCGAATGCCGAGCGAATGTCCGGCATGCAAGACTTTATTTCCACCCTGACTCCAGTCGAGGGTGGCTGTGAACAGCAGCCTTGCCGTTTGCAGGTGTGGCTTGTCCCGGGACACAAGGCAGACTTTGGCATTATGGCCGTTGATCCCTCCCCCCATCGGGTTGATTCTGTCCATCAACGACTTGTATCTGGTGGTCTTGGAAAGGCTCTCGTACCGACGTACTCATTTGTCAGTTTAACTGAAGTCAGTGAGTATGTTCCTACCGTCGAGCAGTACGCGGAACGGCTTATTGAGGAAGGCGAAATTGCAGATAGTCCAAGCTACAAGGCGAAGGTGCAAGGCTATGCGTCGCACGAAGTCGGCATGCGACGAGCACGCCTTGAACCTGAATTCCCGCCATGGCCGAATGCATGTTTTTACCCAATGAATAAAAAGCGAAAGGTTGGTGAAAACTGGTTTGCACTCCCATTTGAAGAACGCAGTCGGCTGATGAGAGAGCATGGACGCACGGGAATGTCTTTCGGTGGGCGGGTCACTCAGTTGATCACCGTCAGTGTGGGGCTTGACGACTGGGAATGGGGAGTCACTCTTTGGGCAAGAAAGCCAGACTTTTTGAAGGAAATTGTGTACACGATGCGATTTGATGAAGCGAGTGCTCGATATGCGGAATTCGGTCCGTTTTACACTGGGTACATTGCGACTCCTCAAGAGGTTCTCTCGCACTGTCGTATTACCTAGGGGAAGGAATGGAACGTCGTGCAGACAAGGGACCGCTGAGTCAGTCAGTCCGAACACACTATCTTTTCTGTGGTGAGAAAACTAACTCGACCTGTGTGTCCATAGGCGGAACGCGCCCGTCAAACGCTTCGAACAAAAGGGCTGCGTTTGACTGAGAACTTGGAATAGGAAGATCAAGCATGGCGGTTGGGAAGTTTGAAAGGCACACAAGATCTCCACCGTCTGCCTGATAATATTCTTTTTGATCAACGGGATCGAGCCAGAAGCTACTGCCTGCAAAGACCCATTGCTCACTCATGGCTTTGCCTGTTCGTGTATCCCGAACCCACTCTTGAGCTCTCTGCGTCATGCGTTTGCCAGATGTGTCTTTCCATCGCATTTGAATCTCAACAATCGGCCCAGAGGCAGCAGTGTACTCAGGATTGAATGAAACAGGTGCGCCTGGTTTCAGGCCGATCGCAAGAAGACCCGCATGCACAAATCGTGCTGGCGATCGCACTGCGACAAGTGACTCATAGTCTTTTGTGTCCTTCGGGCATGCAAAGTATTCAATGGGTCCAGTGTCGAGACAGACACTACCACCAACCACCACTTCTTTCTTTGTGAGATCAATCCACACATCGTGTGTAGGAGATAGTCGTTTCAGTTCCGGGTGAAGGTCAGAAGATAATTGTTCATCCGACAGGCCCACTGAAGTTGGCGCGATGATGGCATACAACGCAATCATGTAGAACGGTCTGATGCTCCCCCATGTAATCCATGTCAGATGGTGCATGAACAAACAAAACCAATTGGATGAAACGGATTTCACAAACATTCAAAACACCATATCAGCGAGCCGGGGTGTAGTCATAGATCGAAAACGGGCTCATGGTAGGATACACCCTCCCGACCTTTTGTGTCGTCTATCGGTCCTCAGTCTGGGATTGTGGACGAGTGTTTGAGAAATACGTTTGCTAGGGCAAACCGCATGACTGCTGTAAAAAATGTGAAGAAGAAGAAAAAAAAGACACTGGGAGACAACGCACCAAAAGGTCACTCCGGGCAAGCATCAACGTTACCGACCGATGTTGATTCAACGACCACACGGGATGCTCGTATTTTGCGATGGAGCTCTGCGGTCAAAAATCCAGTTGTGAGGCGACGGACGGTTGTTCGAAGGATCAAATTGCTTCGTCAATGCTGTGCCTCCCGTCAGGCTAGACGGCATCTTCGTTCCATCGCACGTCTCATTTCTTCCAAGCCCAAAGATGCTCAAGCTGTTGAAACTCTTCTGGCTTCTGTTTTTGATCAGGCATCCAGGGCCGATGATTGTTGGGTGCTTCGAGAGGGTGTCGTGTGGGGCTTGGCGTGGCTTGCCCAACCAAAACGGGCTGCAAAGACGACAGGCACATTGTTGGAACGCTGTGTCACCCAAGGGGAAGAGGCATGTCTTGCATTGCGACAGCGTAAAACAGCAGCCGCAGCATTTGTTCTCGTGCTGGGAAGGCTATTTTATGCTGATAAACGAGTGACACACTTTGAATCAACAGCCGTCGCTGCTCTGGAAGAAGAAATCGGCAGGTTGGTTTCAAGTGAGGGGGCAGTCGGTCTCACTGGGTCAGTTCATACGATTGAACGCATCTGTCGTTGGGCACACTGTCGTTCTCTTGGAGAGACTCAAGAGGACATTCCATGGAACGAAGCTACAGAAGAGTCCTTTGATGCAGCACTTGGGTTCGGGTTACGACTGCTTGGTAAGCGAGGACAACTCTTATTGTTGCACGGTCAACAGACTGCTGCACCACTATTGAAAGCGGCACAGAACTGTTCGCGTCGAAAGGTCCGCCGTACTGCCAAAGCTATGGCATCCAATAAGAGGAAGCATCTGATTGGACGAGGTATTCTTCCAAGAGACGGTGAAGACGCTGCAGCAGCCGTGGCTGTCATGCGCTCAAACTGGACGTCGGATAGCGTGCGGGTCTTGATTGACTATCGAGATGTGATGCCCCGGATCGAGATTGTTGCTGAAAACCAGTTGCTTCTTGACGGTCTGTGGGAGTGGAATGTTACCTGTGACGGAGAGTCTCTTTCGGCAGAAGGCCCATGGGAACTGAACTGTCTGGAATCGGAAACGGTTGCCACGTATTTCGAGATACGTGCGCCCCTTGCTGGTGGGTTTCAGATTGAACGGTCGATCACGCTATCTTGTGTTGATCATGTTCTCGTATTTGCAGATACTATTACCAAACGTGACAGAAAAAACTCAGAAGAGTTGCTGGGCTATTCATCGAGTATCCCTGTGGTTCAGCATATCAACGTTGAGCCAGCACTAGAATCACGTGAGATCTTTCTTTCCGATACGTCAGTGCGAGGTGTTGCCATGCCGCTGGCTTTGCCGGAGTGGCGTGCAGGTGGTGGCAAGGGTGACTTTGTGTCGAAGGACGGAACACTGTCATTGAGTCAGCAGGGCATGGGGCGGTTGTTTGCTCCTCTGTGGCTTGATGTCGAATCACACCGTCTGGGCGAACAGCTCACGTGGCGACAAATTACGGTAGCCGATGCGCGTATCAATGTGCCTCCAAGTATGGCATCTGGTCACCGGGTGCAAGTAGGGATCGATCAGTGGCTTTTGTATCGAGCGCTTGATGCCCCACGTAATCGGACACTGCTCGGATTTAATACGTCAGGTGAATATGTTCTTGGACGAATCACCCCAGATGGCACGGTACAACGGACGATCGAGATACCATAATGTCCGTTAGTGAGCAGCTTTCTCTTGTTCGGTCAAATGTGGCAGAAGCCTGTCGACAATCAGGGCGTCATGAGGAAAGTGTTCGAATCATTGCGGTAACGAAATATGGTGATGTCGCCTTTGCCAAAACAGCACATGATGCGGGTTGTTTGGATCTTGGTGAGAGCAGGCCGCAGGCGCTATGGGAGAAGGCCGCGGCTCTTTCTGCCTG
>MDSZ01045977.1_pt1 | contig 12087 bp, 8 predicted proteins | sample 811201 | NCBI WGS metagenome assembly MDSZ01 (sample SAMN05326647, study PRJNA326480) | marine metagenome | isolation source: seawater | place: Indian Ocean: North | collected 2010
CGCCGCTGTCGCTTCCTGCCAGGGTGCCTTTTCGTCCGGTTCCCTCCGGGGACGAACTGGTCTCCCGGGACTTTGGTTTCGACCAGCTTTCGGCTATTCAATCGATCTGGATTGCATAGACCCCAGAGGACCGCTGATGCCTGCCACGCCCACTCTTGCGCTTGTCGCGCATGACGCCAAAAAAGACGCCATGGTCGAGTTCGCCAGACGGCACCAGGACAAACTCGCGGTTTTCGAACTTGTCAGCACAGGCACCACGGGCGGCCGCATTCTGGAAGCCTGTCCGGATCTCAAGGTCACAAGGCTGAAAAGCGGCCCGCTGGGCGGCGACCAGCAGATCGGCGCGATGATTGCCGAAGGCAAGCTCCAGGGCCTGTTCTTCTTCGTCGATCCGCTGTCGCCCATGCCGCATGATGTTGATGTGAAAGCCCTGATGCGCCTTGCAGTGGTCTATGACATGCCGATGGCGCTCAATCCGTCGACTGCGGATATCCTGCTGCGCTCCGCCCGCCTGCAGGGCCTCAAGACTACATCCGCGACACCTGAAGTTGGCTCCCTGTCCTCATGAGTTTTTCCAAGAACACCAAATCCTTTGCCTATCCGGTTCTGGTTGCCGATATCGGCGGCACCAACGCCCGTTTCGCTCTCGTTGACGACGCTGAGGCGCCCACCCGCATGTGCGGCAAGACGGCGACCGCGGATCATCCCGACATTTCTTCCGCGATCCGCGAAGTGGTGCTGCCGGAAACCGATCCGAAACCGCGCACGGCAATCATCGCGGTTGCCGGTCCCGTCACCGGTGACAGGATCCCCCTCACCAACGCGGCCTGGGTGATCGAGCCGCTGAAAATGATCGCTGACCTCGGTCTGGACGAAGTCATCGTGCTCAACGATTTCGAAGCGCAGGCCCTGGCCTTGCCAGGATATAGCGGCAGCGATATCGAACAGGTCGGCTCCGGCACGATCCGCGAAGAGAGCGCCAAGTTCGTCCTCGGTCCGGGCACGGGCCTCGGCGCTGCCGCGATGATCTATGCCGCCCAGACCTGGGTTCCCGTTCCGGGTGAAGGTGGCCATGTGGAACTCGGGCCGGTAACCCCGGAAGACGTTGCCATCTGGCCACATATCGAACTCGTCGGTGGACGGCTTGGCGCCGAACAGATCCTTAGCGGCACCGGCCTTCCCCGCCTTGCCCGCGGTGTTGCCGCCTATATGGGCGCAGACCGCGACTTCACAACGGCGGCAAGCATCACAACGGCCGCAGAGGCAAACGATCCGGTAGCGGTGAAGACGCTGGAGGTCTTTGCCAGGGCCCTTGGCCGTGTGGCCGGTGATTTTGCCCTCGCGGTTCTGGCACGGGGCGGCGTCTATCTGACTGGCGGTGTCACTTCGCGGATCACACGCTTCCTCACGGACGGCGGCTTCCGCGCCTCCTTTGAGGCCAAGGCGCCCCATGAGGCCCTGATGGCCAAGATACCGACCTTCATCGTCCGGCATCCCGATCCGGCCCTGGAAGGCCTTGCCTCCTTCGCACGCGCGCCGGAAGCCTTTGCCGTCGACATGCAAGGACGGCAATGGACTGCAGGCGCCGCATCGGGCGCGAGCTGACCCGGGCCCGTCATGTCCTCTGCCCCAGCCTTCGCGGCACCCCTGCCGATCGACGGTGTCCTGCCGGAGCTTCTGGCAACGCTTGATACAGGGCTGAACGCGGTTCTTGTTGCCGAACCGGGCGCGGGCAAGACGACCCGCGTGCCGCTGGCTCTTCTGAACGCGACCTGGCGCGGCGACGGCAAGATCCTGGTGCTGGAACCGAGGCGTCTTGCTGCCCGTGCCGCTGCGCGCCACATGGCAGCCGAACTGGGCGAAAAGCCCGGCGAGACCGTGGGCTACCGTGTGCGCATGGAAACGAAAGTCAGTTCACGCACTCGAATAGAGGTCATCACGGAAGGTGTATTCACCCGGCTGATCCTGGACGATCCGGAACTGACGGGCGTTGCCGCCATTCTCTTTGACGAATTTCACGAACGCTCGCTTGACGGCGACCTCGGGCTGGCGCTGGCGCTGGATGTGCAGGCTGCACTGCGCGACGACCTGCGTCTGCTGCCGATGTCCGCAACGCTCGATGCCGCCGGCATTTCACGCCTGCTTGGCGACGCGCCCGTCATCGAAAGCACGGGGCGCAGCTACCCGGTTGAAACGCGTTACCTGGGGCGAACACCCAACGAGCGCGTGGAGCCGCAGATGGTGAGGGCGATCCGGCAAGCCCTCGTGGAAGAAAGAGGTTCCATTCTGGTGTTTCTGCCAGGCCAGGGCGAAATCCGCCGCACCGCTGAGATGCTGGAGGGAAAGCTCCCGGCCGGCTGCCAGGTGGCACCACTTTACGGCGGACTGGACACCAAAGCCCAGGACGCAGCCATCCGGCCGGCCGATGCCGGCAGCCGCAAGATCGTGCTGGCCAGTGCCATCGCCCAGACCTCGCTGACCATCGAAGGTGTGCGTGTCGTTATCGACAGCGGTCTGGCACGGGTGCCGAAATATGAACCGCAGACCGGACTGACCCGGCTGGAAACCGTGCGCGTCTCCCGCGCTTCCGCTGATCAACGGCGAGGCCGCGCCGGACGTACCGAGCCCGGTGTCTGCTACAGGCTCTGGGACGAAGCCCAGACCGTGGCCCTGCCACAGGCAGAGGCTCCGGAAATCCTGGAAGCGGATCTCACCGGCCTGGTGCTGGACCTGGCGGCCTGGGGGACGCTCGATCCGGCAGCCCTCGCTTTTGCCGACCAGCCCCCACTTGCGGCCTGGCGCGAAGCAAAGGCTCTGCTTCAGGATCTGCACGCTCTGGATGACCACGGACGTCTGACCAATGACGGCAAGGCACTGGCGAAGCTTCCGCTGCACCCACGCCTGGCCCATATGGTGATCGAAGGTGTTGCCTGCGATCTCGGCTTTACCGCCGCGATGATCGCGCTCGTGCTGTCCGAACCGGGCCTTGGCGGCCGGGATCCGGACCTGCGTGCACGTTTGCAATCCTTGCGTCACGACAAGAGCCAGCGTGTGAAAGACGGCCGCCAGTTGGCCGAACGCTGGCTGAAGCAGGCGGGCGGAACAGGCAGGGAGATAGACCCGGAAAGCGCCGGACTTCTGCTCGCCCTTGCCTACCCCGACCGGGTTGCCCAGCAACGCGGGCAGACCGGCCGCTTCCGCCTTGCGAATGGTCGTGGCGCCGAGCTGGAGGCGGAACATGCCCTTTCCCGGGAAGCCTTCCTGACCGTCGCCGATATTCAGGGCAAGGCGGCAAGCGGGCGCATTCAGCTTTGCGCGCCGATCTCCAAGGCCGATATCGAGGATCTGTTTGCTGCCGAGATTGTCGAACAGGATGAAGTCCAGTTGACAGGCGATGGTGCGCTGAAGGCGCGGCGGGTCACCCGCTACAAGGCGGTCGAACTGAAGTCCGTCCAGATCCAGTCCGCCGATCCGGAAGCCGTTGAACGCGCCCTGATTGCCGAAATCCGCCGGCGCGGCGTCTCCCGCCTGCCCTGGAGCAAGGATCAGGAACGGCTGAAGAAACGTGTCGCCTATGCTCGGGAGAACGGCGCGCAGGATCTGCCGGATCTTTCCGACGGCACATTGACGGAGACACTGGAATCCTGGCTGCAGCCCTATCTCGCCAGCTGCACGAGCCTCGCCGCAATCGATACCGCCGTGCTGGGCAACGCGCTTGCGGCGCTCCTGCCCTATGATGCATCTGCACGGCTGGACAACCTTGCCCCCTCGCACTTCACCGCGCCGACAGGCAGCAAGGTGCCGATCGACTATGGCGCTGCTGCAGGTCCGACGCTGTCCATCCGCGTGCAGGAACTCTTCGGCCTCAAGGACCACCCAAGCGTCTGCGACGGCAGATTGCCGCTAATCCTGGAACTTCTTTCCCCTGCCCAACAGCCGATTCAGATCACAAAGGACCTCCCCCGCTTCTGGCAAGGCTCCTGGGCGGATGTGAAAGCCGACATGAAAGGCCGCTACCCCAGGCACCCCTGGCCGGACGACCCGACCGCAGCCGAGGCAACGCGCAGGGCGAAGCCGCGGGGAACCTAGCTCCGCATTTCAGCCTCACACGGCCTTCCCTTCAGGAGAGAAAACGGCATGAATCCCGTGGTCGAACTATGGGAAGACACAGGAGGGACTGACGCTTCAGAAGTCCCCTGTCCCACGACCTGCCGCAGCCGAGTCCTCCTCCCCCTTGTGGGGAGGGGTTAGGGGTGGGGGTATGAAGCCCCGGCCCTAGTTACCGCTTTGCGGTTCACCCCCATCCCTACCCCTTCCCCACAAGGGGGAAGGGAACCGGTCCGTATATGGGCGAAATCCAGGTTGCAAATCGGACTATGCTTAGCTCCGAGAAGGCCTTGGCCCTCAATCGTCCGAGGCTGCCACCAGGCTGGCGTTACCGCCAGCGGCGGCCGTGTTGATGGAGACCACCTGTTCCAGTGCAAACCGGTACAGATAAGCCGGGCCGCCGGCCTTGGGGCCGGTGCCGGACAGGCCGGAGCCGCCGAAGGGCTGGGTGCCGACAACCGCGCCGATGGTGTTGCGGTTGACATAGACATTGCCGACAGAGAGCCGGTCAACCACCTTCTTCACCGTTGCATCAATACGGCTGTGAACACCGAGTGTCAGACCGTAGCCGGTACCGGCAATCTGGTTCAGCACCTTGTCCAGGTCGCCCGCCTTGTATCGAACCACATGCAGGACCGGGCCGAAGACTTCCCGCGTCAGGGCCTCGGCCTTGTCCAGTTCGATGATGTGCGGAGCAACCCAGGAGCCATTGGCCAGCTTGCCGTGCGGCGTCTTGCCGGCATAGCGCAGTTTCTGGCTCTCCTTCATGTCGTCGACATGGGAGAGAATGTTGTCGCGTGCTTCCTCATCAATCACCGGACCGATGTCTGTCGACGGCAGCCGCGGGTCGCCCAAACTGAGTTCTTTCGCTGCGCCTTCCAGCATGTCCAGCAGATGATCGGCGACGTCCTCCTGCACATAAAGCAGACGCAGTGCCGAGCAGCGCTGACCGGCGGAGCGGAAGGCGGACATCATGACGTCATCGCAGACCTGTTCCGGCAGAGCCGTCGCGTCGACGATCATCGCGTTGATCCCGCCCGTTTCGGCAACGAGCGGAACGATCGGGCCACGTTTTGCGGCCAGCGTGCCGTTGATCAGCCATGCGGTTTCGGTCGACCCGGTAAAGGCTACCCCTGCAACGGCCGGATGGGACGTCAGCGCCGCACCGACATCGCCTTCTCCCGGGAGCAGGTAGAAGACATCTTCCGGGACACCGGCCTGATACATCAGCTTGGCTGTTTCATAAGCGATCAGCGGTGTCTGTTCCGCGGGCTTGGCGACGACGGCGTTGCCCGCCATCAAAGCTGCGCTGATCTGACCGAGGAAGATCGCCAGCGGGAAGTTCCAGGGAGAAATGCAGACGAAGACGCCGCGGCCACGATAGCGGTAGCGGTTTTCCTCGCCTGTCGGTCCGGGCATCAGCTTGCCTTCACCGAAAAGGTTTCTGGCTTCGGCCGCGTAGTATCGGCAGAAGTCGACTGCCTCGCGGATTTCGGCAATGCCATCGGTCAGGCACTTGCCGGCTTCCATGGAGAGGATCGTCATCAGACGGTCCCGGTTGGCCTCCAGCAGGTCGCCAACCTTGTCGATGGCAGCCGCCCGCTCTTCAACCGGTCTGCGCGACCATTTCTCGAACCCCTTCTGGGCATTTTCGACAGCAAGGCGGGCCGTTTCGCTGTCCGCGAAGCGCACCGTGCCGACCTTGGTCGAGCCGTCCATCGGGGCAAACACCGGATTGGCGTCGCCCGACGGTTTTAGCCCCGCTCCAAGCGGGGCGGCCTCGGTGAACGGTGCTGTGGTTTTCGCCATGCCGGACGTCAGCAGGTTGCGCTCCGCCGCACAGCCGAATTCCACGCCGTCGGAATTTTGCCGGCTATCACCGTAAAGGTCCTTCGGCAGCGGGATCGACCGGTTGATGGAATGGTGGCCGCTATCCAGCAGTTCTTTCGGCCGCTTGAGCATCTTTTCAACCGGCACGGAGGCATCGCCCACGATGGTGACGAAGGAGGAGTTGGCGCCGTTTTCCAGAAGGCGGCGGACGAGATAGGCCAAAAGGTCCTTGTGACCACCGACCGGGGCATAGATCCGGCACGGGAAGCCGTCGCGTTCGACAACGGATTTGTAAAGGCTTTCGCCCATGCCGTGCAGGCGCTGGAACTCGTACCCTTCCGCCTTGCCACCGGAGAGTTCGATGATCTGGGCAACTGTCAGTGCGTTGTGGGTGGCGAACTGCGGATAGAGCACATCCCGTGCCGCCAGCATCCGCTTGGCGCAGCACAGATAGGACAGATCCGTCGCCGCCTTGCGCGAGAACACCGGATAGCCTTCCGCACCGCCTTCCTGGGCGTGCTTGATTTCCGCATCCCAATAGGCGCCCTTTACGAGGCGCACCATCAGTTTGCGGTTGGTCTTGCGGGCTGCGTTGACCAGCCAGTCGATCACGTGAATGCCGCGCTTCTGATAGGCCTGAACCGCCAGTCCAAAGCCATCCCAGCCCTCGGTGACCGGATCGGTCAACATGGCTGCGATGATATCCAGCGAGATCTCCAACCGGTCGGCTTCTTCAGCGTCGACGGTGAAGTTGAGGTTGTGGTCCTTGGCCATCTGCGCCAGTTCGCGCAGCTTCGGCAGGAGTTCGTCGCGCACGCGCTCGCCGTTGACGGCCTGATAGCGCGGATGCAGCGCGGAAAGCTTTACCGAAATACCCGGACGGTCCGGCAGTTGCTTGTCACCGGCAGCCTTGCCAATGGCGGCAATCGCCTTGGCATAGGACTGGAAGTAACGCTCTGCATCCTTCTGGGTGCGCGCTCCCTCGCCCAGCATGTCATAGGAATAGCGATAGCCCTTCGCTTCCTGGGTCCTGGCGCGTTCCAGAGCCTTCTGGATGGTTTCACCAAGCACGAACTGATGACCGAGCAGGCGCATTGCCTTGCGGGTTGCCATGCGCACGGTCGGCATGCCCATGCGCTTGACGAGGCTCGACAGGATCGACTGGGGCGTGTCGCCCGGATGCAGCAGACGAGAGGTGACGCCCAGCGCCCAGGAAGAGGCGGAGACAAGCCAGGTGTCGGATTTCGGGCCTGAGGGATCATCGAAGCGGGCTGCCGCCAGCTTGTCTTCGATCAGCTTGTCCGCGGTCTTTGCGTCCGGAACGCGCAGCAGAGCTTCCGCCAGCACCATCATGGCCAGGCCTTCACGGGTGGTCAGACCGAATTCGCGCATGAAGTCTTCCACGCCGCCGAGACCAACCTGGACCGAGCGCATGTCCTGAATATAACCGCGGGCGCGCTGGTCGATCAGTTTCTCCACCACGGGGTCGGTGTTGGCTTCCTTCAGAAGCGCTTCGACAAGCGTCTTGTCATCGGGGGCGTACGCCGGGCGAAACGGCTCGAGTTCGGTCGAATTGATTGTCTTCATGGCTGCAACAGTTGCGGTCATGAGAGCCTCCCAAAGGGGCCCCGCGGGGCCAGGTCACTAGATGCCTCCAAAATATCTTGAATCGAAGTCCGCTTTTCGCTGTTTTTGAAGCCAATCTCCGTGTATTTCTCTGCAAATTTCTTTTTTCTAGGGAAATTCGCCATGCTTGATGCAACAGACCGGAGGATTCTGAAGGTTCTCCAACAGGACGGCCGCATTACCAATACGGACCTTGCCGAACGGGTGCATCTTTCGGCAACCGCGACCGCCGAACGCATGAAGCGGCTGGTGCGCGAAGGGTACATCGAGCACTTCTCCGCCAGCCTCAATCCGAAGATGGTGGACCGGGGCTTGCTGGTCTTCGTCGAAATCCGGCTTGACCGCACCTCACCGGAAATTTTCGACGCCTTCAAGATTGCCGTCGAACGCTCGACCGACATCATGGAATGTCACATGGTGGCAGGCGGCTTCGACTACCTCATGAAAAGCCGCGTCAAGGACATGGAAGCCTATCGGGCCTTCCTGTCTGATGTGGTTTTGGCGCTGCCGGGCGTGCGTGAAACACATACTTACGCCGTCATGGAAGAGATCAAGGACACCCATATCCTGCCGGTCTGATTTGCGCTGAAATCAAACGGGCACGAACACTCATCGTTCACAAAGCCTTGTCTTGACCGTGCCATGCGCCTTGCGCGAGGGAACGAGGACCGGACACGATCCGCAACAGGGGAAATTCTGATGAAACGCATGCTTGCCGCAACGCTTGGTCTTCTCGGATCACTGATGGCACCGGTGGCTGCTTCTGCACAGGAAGCGGCCAATGATCCGGCGTGGCAGGCAGTGCTGGATGAGGCCAGAGGCGAGACCGTTTATTTCCACGCCTGGGGCGGCGAGCCGCGCATCAACGCCTATATCGCCTGGGCTGCCCGGGAAGTGGCAAATGAATTTGACGTTCGCGTGCTTCAGGTGAAGGTGAGCGATACGGCATCGGTGGTCTCACAAGTGCTTGCCGAAAAATCGGTTGGCAAGGTCTCTGGCGGCGCGGTCGATCTGGTCTGGATCAACGGCGAAAATTTCGCGGCCATGAAGGAACAGGGCCTGCTGGCAGCACCTGGATGGGCGCAGACGTTGCCGAACTGGGATTACGTCGACGTGGAAAACAAGCCGACGGTCGCCCAGGATTTCACCGTGCCTACGGATGGCCAGGAAAGCCCGTGGGGGATGGCCAAGCTCGTGTTCATGTATGACAGTGCCCGCTTGGACACCCCTCCCGCGACGCTCGATGCGCTGTTGAGCTACGCCAAGGCGAACCCGGGCCGATTTGCCTATCCGCAACCGCCCAATTTCTATGGCACGACCTTTCTGAAACAGGTTCTCGTCAGCACGGTTCCGGACAAGGCCGCTCTGACGAAACCGGTGGATGAAGCCCGCTTCGAAGAAATGACCGCACCGTTGTTTGCCTATCTGGACGCATTGCACGGCTCGCTCTGGCGCCAGGGCCGCGCTTTCCCGAAGGATGCAGCGCATATGCGCCAGCTGCTTGCCGACGGAGAACTGGATATTGCATTTTCCTTCAATCCGTCCGATGCCTCGAGCGCAATTGCCAACGGCGAACTGCCGCCCAGCGTGCGCACCTTCGTTCTGGATGGCGGCACCATCGGCAACACCCACTTCGTTGCAATTCCGTTCAACAGTTCCAGCCAGGCAGGCGCCAAGGTCTTCGCCAACTTCCTGTTGTCACCCGCGGCACAGGCTCGCAAGCAGGATCCCGGCATCTGGGGCGACCCGACGGTTCTGAACGTTGCCGGACTGCCTGAAACCGAAAAGGTTCTCTTCGATACGCTCGACCTTGGGCCTGCGACCTTGACGCCCGAACAGCTCGGCCCGGTCCTGCCGGAACCGCATCCGAGCTGGGTCAGTGCGCTTGAAGAGGCCTGGACCACCCGCTACGGCGCTGAGTGAGCCGGAGTACGTGGCAACCCAGCCGAAAGCCGTCCCGGCCATACCGATCATCCTTGTGTCGGTTCTTCTGGCCGGGCCGGTTCTTGCCGGCCTGGCGGGTACGATCCTGCCTGCCTTCGGTTATCTGCCCGCGCTGGGCCACAACAGCTTCTCCCTTGAACCTGTCCGGCACCTGTTCCAACAACCCGGTCTGCTGACTTCCGTTTGGCTCAGTATTGCCACCGGCCTGACGGCCTCCATCGTGTCGCTGGCGATCGTGCTCCTGTTCGTGGCAGGCTGGTCCGGAACGACGACGTTCCGGCGCCTGACCCGGTTTCTGTCGCCACTGCTTTCAGTGCCGCACGCGGCGGCGGCCATCGGTCTTGCTTTTCTGATTGCGCCATCGGGATTTCTGGTTCGCCTCGTTTCGCCCTGGGCGACTGGCTGGACCAGGCCACCCGACGTTCTGATCCTCAACGATCCGTTCGGCATCGCCATGACAGTTGGTCTTGTCGCCAAGGAAGTGCCTTTTCTGTTCCTGATGACGCTCGCCGCGCTAAACCGCCCTCACGTTCAGGAGTATTTCAAGGCAGGTGCCAGCCTTGGCTATGGCCGTGTCGCAACCTTCTTCAAGATCGTTCTGCCGCAGATCTACCCGCTCATCCGCCTACCGGTGCTGGCAGTGGTCGCCTATGCCACGTCCGTCGTTGATGTCGCCGCTATCCTTGGGCCGACGACACCGGCTCCCCTCGCCCCGCGTCTCGTCAGCTGGATGAACGACCCGGATCTGAGCAAACGTCTGATGGCATCTGCCGGGGCGTTGCTGCAACTTGCCGTCAGCACGACTGCTCTTGCCACCTATCTGGCAGGCGAACGGCTGGTCGCCTCGGCCTCCAGGCGCCGCCTCGTCACAGGGCATCGTCACTTGCGCGAGCGTGCGGCAAGATATGGCGGACTTCTGGTGATGGTAATCATCATCGTGGCCATGATCCTCTCGCTGCTTCTGCTCGGGATCTGGTCTGCCGCCCGCTCGTGGTGGTTTCCCTCCGTTTTGCCGCAGGCCTGGAATGTCATGCAAATGACCGACACCCTCGGCATGAGCCTCGGGCTTCTCGGTACGACTGTCGCTCTGGCCTGTGCCTCCGCGTTTGTTGCAACAGCCCTGACACTTTGGGTTCTGGAAGCGCGCGATCACCGCAAGTCGACCTCTTCGCGCCGTCTCAAGACACTCGTCTTCCTGCCGCTGCTGCTGCCGCAGATCAGCTTTCTGTTCGGTCTGCAGCTGCTTTTCCTGTCAGCGGATTTCAGCGGCACATTCTCCGCTGTTTTGCTGGCCCACCTGGTTTTTGTCCTGCCCTACGCCTTCCTGGCCTTGAGCGATCCCTGGGCCCGTCTCGATCCGCGCTTTGCCAAGGCCGCAGCCTCCATCGGCGCGTCGCGTGCCCGCATCTTCTGGCAGATCCGTTTGCCATTGCTGCTGCGGCCTGTTCTGGTAACGCTTGCAGTGGCAGCCGCGGTTTCCGTCGGCCAGTATCTGCCTACCTTGATGATCGGTGCCGGACGGGTCGCCACGGTCACGACCGAGAGTGTCGCCCTGGCCAGCGGAGGCAGCCGACAGGCAACTGCGCTGTTGGCCCTGCTGCAACTTGGCATACCACTGGCCGGATTTACGCTGGCCGCATTGTTACCGGCGTTGCTTCATCGCAACCGGGCCGCCATGCGGCTGGAAAGGTGAGGCAAGCAATGCAAACCCCAAACGAGCCATTGGGCCTGGTTCTTCAGGACGTCACCCTCCACCTGGACGGAGCGCCCCTGCTTGGGATCGACTGCCGGATAGAACCGGGAACAGTACTCACCGTGATGGGTGAAAGCGGCAGCGGCAAATCCAGCCTGCTCGACTTCATTGCCGGTTTCCTCCGGCCGGATTTCAAGGCGAGCGGCAAGGTGATACTTGATGGCAAGGATCTGACACCTCTGCCTGCACAGGAACGACATATCGGCCTGATGTTCCAGACGCCGCTGTTGTTCCCGCATATGTCCGTGCTGCAGAACCTGATGTTCGCCATTCCCGCTGCAATCCGCAAAAGATCCCTCCGGCGGGACATGGCTCAACAGGCGCTCACCGATGCCGGGCTCTCCGGCTTCGGTAGCCGGGACCCTGCGACGCTGTCCGGCGGTCAACAGACCCGCGTCGCCTTGATGCGAACGCTTCTTGCCGAGCCGCATGCGCTGCTGCTGGACGAACCTTTCTCAAGTCTCGACAAGGCCCGGCAAGCTGACATCCGGGCATTGGTCTTCGACGCAGCCAGGCAAAAGGGCTTGCCCGTCCTGCTTGTCACGCACGACGAGGAAGACGCTGACACAGCCGGTGGCAAGGTACATTTTCTTGATGAAAGCGGATCAGGCAACGGCTGCGCCTGAGAAGGGGCCACATAGGTGCAATTATCGGCGAACAGGACGTACGGCCAAAACGCGCGGAAGAACTGAGCCGCCTAAATAGTCTTCTGATGGCAGACAGAAGATGTCTGCCGTTGCCGGGTTGGCTCCGACGACGGCAGACGGAAATCAGGTTTGTAAACCCTGGTGCTTATTCGGCGGTGTCCGCAGACTTGGCCTGCAGCA
>MDSZ01091444.1_pt1 | contig 12087 bp, 6 predicted proteins | sample 811201 | NCBI WGS metagenome assembly MDSZ01 (sample SAMN05326647, study PRJNA326480) | marine metagenome | isolation source: seawater | place: Indian Ocean: North | collected 2010
GGAATCTCATGGCAAGTGAACAGACTGACAGCGTCCGACGGTCGAATGACAGACGTCGTGATTGAGCGTCCCGTCACGGATGACCGTAATGGCCTGCACCTGATAGCAGAGGGCGCCAGGTTCCAAGCTGAGGATGGCTGGCTCTTGGCTCAGGGGTTCATGAGAACACTCAGCGGTGATAGTGCTGAGACCACAATCGAATTTGACCGACTCATGATGGCTGATCTAGTGGAACGTCCAGAGGAACTGCTCGAGGTGCCACCAGAGCCGGACGAGATGACATACGCCGAAATCAATCACATGGCGGCAATAATTCAGAGGACTGGTGGCAACGCCAATGAACTTCTAGTAAAGCGGGAGCAGAAAATATCAATCCCGGTCACCACACTGATCATTATCCTTTTCGGGACACCACTTGCAACTACTAGTAAACGAGGAGGGGCCGCATTCGGGATTGGACTCTCACTAGCCACCGTCCTCCTGTTCATGATGCTCCTGCGCGTCAGTGGAGCACTGGGTGAAGCTGGTGCGGTATCCCCTTTAGCGGCGGCATGGATCCCCAACATGGTCTTTGCATTAACAGGGTTAATTCTCATGATACGGGTTCGAACCTAGCAAAGAGACCATCTTCGATGGTCCCACTCATTACGGAAGTGACAGGGCCGCGAAGAGTGATCTCTAGCGAATTATGTACTGAGACCGATAGCTGTCCTCCTGGCATATCGATCAGGACGGCTCCAAACGGAAGCGCGCCGGTCACAGCAAGCGCTACAGCGACTGCACATGAGCTAGTGCCGGAGGACGCTGTTCTACCTACCCCTCTCTCCCAGATGCACGCCTGGCCCCTCCCATTCTGAGCTCTAGCTAGCTGAACGTTTGTTCCAGCGGGGATGTCCGGATGCGAAGCGATAAAGGGACCCAAGACGGAGAGCCGTTTTTCTGAGAACAACTCCTCATGCGAGTCAGCAAGGATGACAACATGAGGGTTCCCGATTGAGACCGGAACAACCTCCAACTTCTCTCCCTCCGGACCAATCAGTGTGTAGGGCTCAGACTCACCATGCAGGATTCTGGACCCTGCACCGATCGCCTCCGGACCAAGTCTAGCCACCCCCATCTCCACAGAGATATCAAAGGTGCCATCAACCATGCTATGAACATGGATGCGAACTTTCCCACCCCCGACCTTCGCATCAATGACGGATAATCGGGGTTCAAGGCCTGAAAGGTAAGCTGCTAGCACACGTAACCCGTTGCCGCTACGCTCGAACTCACTACCGTCCGGATTGAACATGCGCAGGGATACAACAGCGTGTCCGGGTGACCTCAGACTTTGATCCGACATAACAACGACAAGGCCGTCTGAAGCCAATCCCCGGTGCGGGTCACATACCACAGAGACATTTTCGGGAGTCGCGACCCAAGAAGCTTGATCACCATCGACCATCTCAAATACCAGATAGTCATTCCCTAGACCGTGAGCCTTGTAAAAGTGCTTTGAAAGCCGAGGTCGGGCCCCGAGGTAAACGGTAGGATCAGTCATGCGGAGCAAGCGAAACGCGAGTCTTCGGATATCCTAGTAAAAGTGCATCTTCGGCCGACACATCGCACCCCGCGTGCACCTAAGGTAGAACAAGTCGTTGAATTCGAGCTTAAACGGATGTACTCTAATCGGACACTGAGGGGCGATTTGAAGCGTATTGCGGCCCGCACGGTGAGACGAAAGCGTCCCACCAGCGAACAAGCTAAAAAGCTGAAGCCCTGCATCGCAGTGCCCTGCGAGCGGGCTTTTGTTGTCGGAGGATCTTCCATTGCAACACACGAAAACTCCACGATCGCGGAGTGAGCGGATTGACGCGCTCGACCGCGCGCTCTGCGAGCGCATCCTAGTTATGGACGGAGCGATGGGTACCATGATCCAGCGCCACGGCCTCTCGGAACAGGACTTCCGAGGTGAGCGCTTCAAGAACAACTCAGTATCCCTAGAGGGAGCGAATGACCTTCTGTGCCTCAGTCGTCCCGACCTGATTCGGTCGATTCACAGTGAATTTCTCCTTGCCGGCGCGGACTTGATCGAAACAAACACCTTCAGTTCAAATCGAATTTCTCTGGAGGACTACGAACTCTCGGAAATCAGCGAAGAGCTTAATCGTAAAGCAGCCTCCCTTGCTCGAGAGGCCGCAGATGCAGTAGAAGAAGCGAACCCTGATCGCATCTGCTGGGTCGCAGGCGCACTCGGCCCAACGAATCGCACCGCATCTCTATCCCCTGATGTAGGTGATCCAGGAGCACGGAATGTGACGTTCGACGAGCTCGTCAGGGCCTATTCCGAGCAGACCAAAGGCCTACTTGATGGTGGGGCAGACATTCTATTGGTAGAGACCGCGTTCGATACGCTCAACGCGAAAGCCGCCCTCTATGCGATCTCTACAGTGCTGGAGGAGATCGATGAAGACGTACCTGTCATGGTCTCCGGTACCATCACAGATCAGAGCGGTCGAACCCTCTCCGGACAGACCCCCGAAGCGTTTTATAACTCCGTCGCTCACGGTGCGCAGCCAGGACCGGGTCGGCGACGCGGATTGCTCTCCGTCGGGCTGAACTGTGCACTGGGGATCGATCAGCTCCGCCCCTTCCTCGAGGAGCTTTCCGAAGCAGCAGCCGTCCCGGTGAGCTGTTACCCGAACGCGGGTTTGCCGAATGAATTCGGGGAATACGACGACAGCGCAGAGCACATGGCTGCAGTCACCCGAGAGTACGCAGAAGCCGGATTCATCAACATCGTGGGTGGATGCTGCGGAACGACCCCTGAACATATCCGAGCGATTGCAGACAGCGTAGCGAACGTCGAACCCCGGCGTCTTCCGGATCTTCCGACCCGAACTAGGCTCTCGGGTCTCGAACCTCTGAGTATTGGGCCCGACTCGCTGTTCGTTAACGTCGGCGAGCGAACGAACGTTACCGGCTCCCGACGCTTTGCGCGCTTAATTCTAGAGGACGATTACGAGACGGCTGTGGATATCGCACTTCAGCAAGTCAAGGGAGGCGCACAGATCCTCGACGTAAACATGGATGAGGGACTTCTCGACTCGGTCACGGCAATAACTCGTTATCTCAACCTCCTCGCGTCAGAGCCCGAGATATCGAGGATTCCCGTGATGGTGGATTCATCAGATTGGGCAGTAGTAGAGGCGGGACTCAAGACCCTTCAGGGCAAGGGCGTGGTGAACTCAATCTCGATGAAGGACGGGGAAGACGCATTCCGGCAGCGTGCTAGAGAGGTGCGACGCTTCGGCGCAGCAGCCGTTGTAATGGCGTTCGACGAACAGGGGCAAGCTGACACTCTCAGTCGACGGGTTGACATCTGCTCCCGTGCATACCGGATCCTAGTCGAAGAAGAAGGATTTCTACCTGAGGACATCATCTTTGATCCAAACGTCTTTGCGGTCGCGACAGGTATCGAAGAGCATAACGATTATGGGGTCTTGTTCATTGAAGCGGTGCGACGGATAAAGGAGTTATGCCCGAATGCCCTGACGAGCGGAGGTATAAGCAACGTTTCCTTCTCGTTCCGTGGCAGTCCAGAAGTGAGAGAGGCCATGCATGCTGCGTTCCTCTACCACGCTATAGATGCCGGTCTGGACATGGGTATCGTAAACGCGGGAGCGCTTCCGGTATACGACGACATCCCCGAAGAACTGTTGATACCGGTAGAGGATGTGCTTCTCGCCCGAGATGCAGAGGCTACTGAGACGCTGACACGCATCGCAAGCGAGCGAACCGGTACCACTCAGCTCCGAGTGGAGGAAGACCTATCGTGGCGCAACGAGCCTGTCAGAGACCGCCTAGTTCATGCTCTAGTTAACGGAATCGACGCCTGGATTGAGGAAGATGCCGAAGAAGCACGTCTAGAGTTGTCACGGGCTCTCGAAGTAATAGAGGGTCCATTGATGGACGGTATGAATGTGGTAGGAGACCGGTTTGGATCTGGTCGTATGTTCCTGCCTCAAGTTGTTAAGAGCGCTCGAGTTATGAAGAAGGCGGTAGCACACTTAGTACCCTACTTAGACGCAGAGCAGGGTGACCTATCGGGTAAGGGGAAGATTCTACTTGCCACCGTAAAGGGGGACGTGCATGACATAGGGAAAAACATCGTCGGGGTGGTGCTTCAGTGTAATGGATACGAGATCGTCGATCTCGGAGTAATGATCCCTACCGAGCAGATACTGGAGGCAGCTCGTAATCACGAAGTCGACATGGTCGGTCTTTCAGGACTGATAACTCCCTCGCTTAACCAGATGGTGAACGTAGCTACTGAGATGGAACGGCTCGGCTTCACCGTGCCTTTACTTATCGGAGGTGCTACTACGTCCCGTGCTCATACGGCCGTCAAAATAGAGGAGTGCTACTCGGGTCCCACCGTGCACGTTCTAGATGCGTCGAGAGCTGTTGGCGTTGTCTCAACTCTTCTCGACCATGAACGCAGCCCTGCGTTCATGGAGGAAACTCGGCGAGAGTACGCCGAACTACGAGACAGACGCGCCGGACGAGTCCATAAAACCGCTCTTCTGACCATCGAGGAGGCGCGCACGCGGGGTTTCGATGGCGGATGGCCCAAATACACCCCGCCCACTCCAGCCTCACCTGGAATCCACCTGCTCGACGATATCTCCGTGGCCAACCTACGTCCGTATATCGACTGGACCCCCTTCTTCAAGACGTGGGAGTTACACGGTGCTTACCCTGAGATTATGGAAGACGAACTAGTCGGAGAAACGGCTAGAACGCTTATCGACGAAGCAATGACGCTGCTGACGCAGATGGATGAAGACGGTGTTCTTGAACCCCGTGCGGTCGTCGGCCTCTTTCCGGCACACTCACAAGGTGACGACATCCATATCTTCTCACCCGGCGCTGTAGCCACAGGTCGAGACAGAGGCTCTGAAAACCAGTCTATGCCAATCGCCGTGCTTCGGACACTGCGTCAACAGTTCAGGAAAGATGGGCGAGCCAATCTTGCATTGTCCGACTTCGTCGCACCGGAGGGAAGTCAGCAAGACTGGATAGGTGGCTTCGCCGTAACTGCCGGCCGATTTGTAGACCAGCTGTCAGCTCGCTTCAAAGCAGAGCATGACGACTACCATGCAATCATGTCTAAGGCCCTCGCAGACCGTATCGCAGAGGCGCTTGCTGAGTATGTGCACGAACACGTTCGCCAAGTGCTTTGGGGATATGCAGCGGACGAGACTTTGGATAACGAAGCACTGATAGCGGAGGCATACAGAGGTATCCGACCTGCTCCGGGATATCCAGCCTGCCCCGACCATTCGGAAAAGCGTGTTCTATTTGACATTCTCAGAGCTGAAGAGTCGATAGGAGTCACACTGACTGAGACCTGTGCGATGGCGCCAGGCGCCTCCGTCAGTGGCTGGTACTTCGCACACCCTGAAGCCCGATACTTCGGTGTGGGGCGACTCGGCCGTGATCAGGTCGAGGACTATGCCCGTCGCAAAAAATGGACCGTGAGAGATGCTGAGCGATGGCTAGCCCCAAACCTCGGCTACACGCCCGCGGACGGCACATGAAATCACTCGTGCGAGACAACAGGGTTCACGTATTCGACGGAGCCATGGGCACGCTACTCTACAGTCGTGGTGTCTTCGTAAACGTATGTTACGACGAGCTCAACTTGAGTCGACCCGAATTGGTAAGAGGAATACACGAGGAATACATCAATGCAGGAGCCGAGATTTTAGAGACCAACACCTTCGGTGCGAATCCGGTCAAGCTGTCTTCGTTTGGTCTTGAAGATCGCACTGAGGAGATCAATGAGCAGGCCGCTAAGCTCGCGGTGGAAGCGTCCTCAAGGGCTGGAGTATCAGAACAAACTAAAGGAAACGGCCCTGAGTACTTCTCAGGTAGCACCGTAGCAGTAGCGGGCGCTCTAGGTCCGCTCGGGATCCGAATCGAGCCCTGGGGTCCTACCTCTTTAGATGAAGCAGAAGCGTATTTCGCTCGCCAGGTTGATGGCCTTCTCGAAGGAGGTGTAGACGGCTTCGTCTTAGAGACCTTCTCAGATATATCGGAGTTGCAATGCGCACTTCGGGCAATCCGAGCTGCCTGTGAACTACCAGTGATCGCGCAAATGACAGTTGGACCGGACGGCAAGACATCTTTCGGAACTGAGCCCGCTCACTTGGCCCAGGCCATGGAGGACTCCGGTGCAGATGTAATCGGTCTAAATTGCTCCGTTGGGCCAGCCGTCATGTTGGACGCCCTAGAGGATATGGCAGAAGTCACGCAACTCCCCCTTAGCGCACAACCTAACGCAGGACTTCCACGGAACGTCCGGGATCGAAAAATCTATCTGGCTAGCCCCGACTATATGGCTCAGTACGCTCGCCGTATGATCGACGTTGGGGTTCGATTTGTTGGTGGGTGCTGCGGCACGACACCTGACCACACGCGACAGATGCGCGATTCGGTGGCCGCACTCCAGCCCAAACACCCCATAGTAACAATTAGAGACAGCGCAAATAGTTCTCACTCTGTCACAAACCCGGTCCCCCTCGATCGGCGATCGGCGTGGGGTCGGAAGCTTGCCCGTGGTGAACAGGTAGCTTCCGTAGAGATAATCCCACCGCACAGCTGGGACGCATCCGCAGTCACATCACCCGCACGTGAGCTTAAAGTTTCGGGTGTCGACGCAGTCAGTATCGTTGAAAGTCCGCGCTCACGTAGCCGCATGGGAGCGCTTTCCGCAGCATTGATCGTAGAGCGAGAGGTCGGCATCGAGACAATCGTCCACTACACCTGCCGAGATAAAAACATGCTCGGCATGATTTCAGATTTGCTAGGTGCAGCAGCCGCGGGAATCCGAAATGTCCTCGTGGTTTCCGGGGACCCTCCCGTAATGGGTCCCTATCCGGACACAACCGTGGTCTTCGACATCGATTCGATCGGACTGACCAATGTGGTGCAAGGACTCAACCAAGGCATCGACCCAGGTGGTAACACGATCGGTGCACCAACAGAGTTCGTCCAAGGGGTAGCGATAAATCACGGAGCGGTCGACCAGGAACGGGAACGCAGTCGCTTCGAATACAAGATCGAGGCAGGCGCCGATTTTGCGACAACTCAACCGGTGTTTAGCCCTGAAGCCCTAGAGCAATTTCTCGACGCCACGACTCCAGAGATCCCAATCGTTGCCGGAATATGGCCACTTACGACTCTGCGCAATGCGGAGTTTCTGGCAAACGAAGTTCCAGGTGTTCACGTCCCCACTGAATTGGTGGACCGGATGAGAAGAGCACAACTTTCTGGAGCGGACGCTGCACTAGAAGAGGGAATAGCAATCGCACTTGAGATGATCAACGCGACCCAAGGGTTCGTCCAAGGATTCCACCTGACTGCACCAAATCGAAAAGTTCAGGTGGCACTCAAGGTGCTCAGGGAAAGTGGCATTTTAGCAACGGCCTAGACCGTTTACATGGCTCACACGAGATCTAAGATCTTTTTCAACGTACGACCGGCAGCTCGCTCACCGAGGTTGCTCACGTAAATTTTCTCCGCACCCACCGCCCGAAGCTCACGGATACTTCTCGCGCAAATTTCTTCAGCTGTGTTTCCATTCTCAAATTCACCTATGACCTCATGGGACGGAACAGGAAAGAACGATCCGAGAGTGGAGAGGGTTCTTGGGTTAGCCGACCGGTAGAAGAAGACACCAAAAACCACTGGCTTGGTCGACCCTACCCTATCGGCTTCTTCGAGAAAGCTCTCTACGTTGTGGATGGAATGGTGCGATACAATCTGGCTGAGGGCATACTGCGCGTGCGCGTCGGGGGCCTCCAAGAAATTGACCTGCTCAACTGCCGAACGATGAGGATTCACCCATCCCCCTAAATCCAATGACGGGACACGCCCGGTCAACAGCTGGCGTAGATCTCTTCCGTGCGGCACACACCGGGGCGGCGGTACCGAAATGTCACCCCCTAAGACAGTAAGGGACTCAAAGCCATCCGAAGCCGCACGCAGCGCAAAGGTTTCACAGTATTCGAGAGAGTGTTTACAGGTCAGAATCGGCACAATCCTAGAGAGTTCAACCGAGTCAGCGACATTGCCGCCCACGTGTGCCAGATTCTCTTCTTCTGCGGCACCAACAGCGTTGTCAGTAAGGAAAACGAAGAGTTCCTGGCGAGAAAGGCGAGACAGTGTATGATGCAGATCGATCCATGCGGAAACCGTGCTTGCTCCATCCAAATCCACACGTGGAGGTCGAAGTTCTACCGTGACTAACGGACCTGGTGTCGTGAGCGCGTCGATCAACTTGCTCACCTGCCTACAGCCTCCTCGACTTCGTCTACGGAGGTCGGGAGAACTCCAGTTAGCACCTCTACACCCTTGTCAGTGATAACAACATCATCCTCGATACGTACGCCTATCCCAGCCCACCTATCGGCTTTGTTACCACCATTACCTGGAGGGAAATAGAGCCCAGGCTCGATGGTAAACACCATACCGGGCTCGAGGACCCGCCCTAAGCCATCCCGTCTGTAATCTCCTGGATCATGCACGTCCAGTCCAAGCCAGTGCGATGTCTGATGGGGGAAGAAATCCCTATGACTACCCTCATCAATGACTGAGTCTTTGTCGCCATGCAGCACTCCGAGATCAAGCAGGCCTTGAGCGAGGACCCGTGAAGCGGCGGCGTGAACATCCGTTATGGTCGCTCCTGGTTTGATCGATGAGATTGCTGTAAGTCGAGCCTCCTCAACTATTTGGTACACCGCCCTCTGCTCGTCAGAAAATCTACCGTTCACTGGATATGTCCGAGTCACATCTCCGTGGTACAACCCATACTCTGCTCCCGCGTCGATCAATACCAATTCATCGGCACTGAGCGCTGCGTTGTTCTCGACATAATGGAGTACACACGCATTTTGACCTCCACCTACTATCGAATCAAAACCAGGGCCACTCGCGCCAGAAGCCCTGAAAGCTCTCTCCAGCTCCGCCTCTATTGTCCACTCGCCCTCCGCCCCTGCTATGACACTAGCAGCAGCTCTGTGACCCGTCACGGTGATCTCACATGCCTTTCTGATGATCCCCAGTTCGTGCCCTGACTTTTTCAACCTTAGGTCGTCGAGAATTTCACCAGGATCCATGACTCCACGAGGGCCTGAGCCATGGCGAGCCCCCTTAGCACGCGCCTCTGTAAGTGCCGAAAGTACTAGGTCGGTCTCTAACCCACCCCCTCCTAGACGGGCATAAATACGGTCAGCACCCTCCAACAATGCGGGTAATCTGGCTCTTAGTTCCTCGATGCAGTGGGCTTCATCAGCGCCGGAAAGAACCTGTGCCCCATTCGGACCTAATCGCGGACCCGTCCACAGTTCTGCCTTTTCATCGCGAGATCGAGTAAAGATTTCGACCCTCGGGGTCAGCCCCCCAACCAGTACCGCAACACAACCCGGCTCCACGAGGCCCGTCAGGTAGAAAAGCTCACGATCCGACACATACGAGCGTTGATTGTCGCGCGATGCGTATTGAATCGGTGCAGAGGGCAAGACCATGACCCCATCTCCTAGACTCTCCAAAACCGAGGACCGGCGTCGGTGAAGTTCGTCGAGGGGAGTGGTGATCGCTGTAACAGGGCACATATCGGCAACCTAGCGGTACCGGCTTACCTTGTCTTGATCTATAAACATTCCTGAAATCAATCGGATGTACACCGAATCAACTCTGGAGCTTCTGTGAGACCCTCGAAGTGGATTTATCGGTCAGTCTCGAGCATGGCGCTCACGGCCGTCCTAACCGCCTCAGCTCTTGCTCAGGATCCTGATCCTGATTCAGTCGTGGTACTCGACCCAATCCTAGTCCGAGTCCTCCCTAGCGCCATAGGAACGCAGGCTCCTTACCCAGTCTCGGTACTCACAGGATCACAACTAACGCGTGCGACCGCCTCGACCTTCATCGAGGAAGCCATTCGTGCCGTGCCCGGTATCCAGGTCCACAACCGATTCAACTTTGCAGTTGGAGAACGGATTGCAGTGCGTGGATTCGGTCCGCGCTCACAGTTTGGAGTCCGCGGAATAAGGGTCCTTGTTGACGGGATACCGGCGACACTTCCAGACGGCCAGGCGACACTCGACCATCTCGATCTCTCTGGCCTAGGTCGAGTAGAGGCTCTTCGTGGACCGAATGCTTCATTGTATGGAAACGCCTCCGGAGGAGTGTTGCATTTCCGGACGGCCGATCCAGCCCAAGAACCGGCTACGGTATCTATGCGATGGGCCGGAGGCTCACTCGGCAGCACGATGGCAGCTGAGCAGGATGACAGAGTTTCAAACTCTATGTGGACTCTGCAGGGTGTGGCTACAGGACGATCGGGCAGTGCCGGATATCGGATTGGCTTCTACACAACCGATTTTGATGGGTATAGGCGCAACCCTGAAACGAATGACGGCACACCCTACGGTGCAGCGAAGAGAACCGTAGTAAACGGGACACTCACTCTCCCCTTAGGAGAGGGCTTGCTACGAATCGTTGGAAACGGAATGGATCTCGATGCTGAAAATCCAGGCTCGCTGCCACAGAATGTCCTAGACGAGGGAAATCGAGCAGCATGGGGTTTCAATGTGCGCAGTGGCGCTTTCAAGGATGTGCGCCAAGGCCAGATAGGAGCTTCGTGGATGGGATTATTGGGGTCATTGGATAGTCAGTTCGCTCTATGGGGAATCCGAAGAGAGCTATTTAATCCGATCCCAGGACGTGTAATCGATCTGACACGGAACGCAGGCGGTGTCCGTTCTCTTTTCCAAGGTCAAACCTCTCTCGATAAACGAACTACGTTCGGTTGGGGCGCCGGCTTCGAGATAGAGCTTCAGCGTGACGACCGGCTCAACTTCAAGAACAAGGGTGGTGAGCCCGGAGACCGGATCCTAGATCAGCTCGAGCATGTCACTGCTAGAGGCCTCTTTATCCAAGGTCGTCTCGATACAGTCGAACGACTCTCTATTCTCGCTGGCCTTCGCTACGACAATATCAACTTTAGCGCGACCGACAACTTTCTCATCGCCGGTGACCCAGACGATACGGGCCAACGTGAGATGAGTGCCTTCAGTCCATCTCTTGGTGCCGTCCTGAGCCTCTCTGACGATTCGGAGCTATTCAGTTCAATCGGCCGCTCTTTCGAGACCCCTACAACTACTGAGCTCGCTAACCGCTCCACGGGAGCGGGAGGCTTCAACCCCAACCTCAGCCCTCAACTAGGAACGACTGTAGAAGGCGGCGCGAGAACAACCCTAGGTAATGTACTCGGCCTAGAGCTATCGATTTTTAAAACAGACATCAGGGACGGTTTGGTGCCATTCGAGGTCGCTAGTGATCCTGGACGCACATACTTCCGAAACTCTGCAGAGTCACACCACTCAGGCTTTGAGATTTCCGCAGATGCTAGGTTGAGCCAGAACGTCAGTGCACGGCTAGCCTATACTGACGTAAATGCGGAATACGACGTCTTCATAACGGACGACAACGACCACTCCGGAAATATGATCCCCGGCTTGGCCCCGCGCCGATTAGACGGACTCCTCATGTGGGAGCACACTAGAGGATACATAGAACTGCGAGGACTTTGGCAAGACGCACTGCCGGTCAACGATTCTAACACTGCCGAATCCCCCGCTTATTTCATCGGCGACCTGAGGTTTGGATCCGAACAAATCCATGCCGGGCACTTCATGCTGGCCCCATTTATCTCAATTCAAAATATCGGCAACAAAGAATACAACGCGTCTGTCGTTCCAAATGCCTTTGGTCGGCGCTTCTTTGAGCCAGGACCAAGCCGAACTTTTCGTTTTGGTATGGGAGTTACTTGGGCCAATCGCTGACCCACCCCATTCTCTTCCTCAATTAGCTTCACACCAAGTCGAATCAGTGATCAGAGCGAGCGCATTAACCACTGGGCGTTCGCCCGTCGCGTCTGATGGTCGATTCACATTAGAATGACCTAAGACCAGAGCACTCGATCCTCCTCCGTCTAGATTGAGCGCTTGGTCTATCCCGGCTGACTCAAAGAGTCGA
>MDSZ01220985.1_pt1 | contig 12085 bp, 9 predicted proteins | sample 811201 | NCBI WGS metagenome assembly MDSZ01 (sample SAMN05326647, study PRJNA326480) | marine metagenome | isolation source: seawater | place: Indian Ocean: North | collected 2010
AATACTGCTTATATTTATAATGGAGCCATTATTTTTAGAAAAAAGAGGAAGTAGGGCCTTTGAAAGGAAAAGAGGAGCATCTGTGTTCACGCTCATAGTCCTGCGCCAAGATAATCTTGATAGATTATCAATTCTTTCAATTATTTGAATTGCAGCATTATTTACAAGAAGTTTTAACGGCTTATTATTCAAGTTTTCTTTAATTTTATTAGTAATTTCATGAGCATAATCCTCATCATTAGCAAATGCCTCAAGATCTGTCATGATAAAATCATTCTGAAAAGAATAATCTGGCTTTTGAATATCTAATCCAAGAACATCAAAACCGTTTTTTGATAATTTTTTGCATAAAGCTTTTCCAATATAACCACTTGATCCAGTTACTACTGCTGTATATTTCGATCTTTTATTATTCTCTGTGGGCATAATTCTCTTCTTGTTATATTTTCTTTACTGCTAAAAAGTCAGTCTCAAATTTCCATGCATGATCAATAATCATATTTAAATTTTGGTATTTTGGTTTCCAGCCAAGCTCTTTAATAGCTAAACTAGAATCAGCAATTAGAATTGCAGGATCTCCTTCTCTTCTTCCCCTTTCGACAACTTTGAAATCTACTTGAGTGACTTTTTTAGCCATATCAATTACTTCTTTTACTGAAAAGCCTTCTCCATTCCCAAGATTTAAGCTCATTGGCTTGTCTGTGTTCATAAGATAATTGATGCCAAGAAGATGAGCATGACACAAGTCCGTTACATGAATATAATCCCTGACACATGTACCATCTTTAGTGTCATAGTCGCAGCCATTTAAGTAGATCTCCTCTCTTCTGCCTGATGCGGCTTGAAGAATAAGTGGTATAAGATGAGTCTCTTTAATATGCCTCTCTCCCAGCTGTCCATCAGGATCTGCACCTGCAGCATTAAAATATCTTAAACAAACATAATTTAATCCAAAAGCCTTATTATATTCATCTAATATCTCCTCAACCATTAATTTAGATCTGCCATAAGGATTTATGGGATTCTTGGGATGGGATTCATCTATTGGTGTATATTTTGGTTCGCCAAAAATTGCTGCGGTAGATGAAAAGATAAATCTTTTCACATTCTGCTCTATCATAACATCCAATAAGTTGAGAGTATTGATGAGGTTATTTCTGTAATAATTATTAGGGAAAATTACAGACTCGGCAACATCAATAGAAGAAGCAAAATGCATCACCACATCAAAATGTTTTGACTTAATTATATCAGTAATTAGTTGTTTATCATTTGCATCACCGAAGACAAAGTCTCCAAACAAAATGGCATCCTCATGTCCACTGCTCAAATTATCCAGAACAGTTATATCAAAGCTCTCTTGTCCTAATAGCTTGACCATGTGTGATCCTATGAAACCAGCACCACCAACCACTAATACTGAAGTTTTATGTTTCATATATTTTTGAAATCATATTCATTTGATAAAAAACTAAATTTATTTGAGATAAGAAGAAAAATTACACAATAACGATTATAGTACATATTTATATCTATAACTTTACAATGCATTAATTTATAAATTTGATTAATTCAAGATGCCATCAAAAATTAAATATGAAAAATGGCCCTCTTTTTCTCAGGAAGAGATAGAAATTGCAAATAATATTTTGACCTCTGGAAAGGTTAATTATTGGACTGGGCCATATGGTAAAAACTTTGAATCAGAATTCGCTAAATATGTAAGTAGTAAATATGCTGTCTCGGTTGCAAATGGAACTCTTGCGCTTGAATTAGCACTTAGGGCTTTAGGAATAAAACAAGGCGATGAGGTAATTGTCACGCCTAGGTCATTTATTGCATCTGTCTCATGTATAGTTAGCTTGGGCGGGAAACCTGTTTTTTCCGATATTGAAATCAATAGTGGAAATCTCTCAGCTAAATCAATAAAAGAAAAAATCACAAAAAAAACCAAAGCAATTTTATGTGTTCATCTAGGAGGATGGCCATGTGAAATGAAAGAAATAATGAAAATTGCAAATGAACATGAGATTTATGTTATCGAAGACTGCGCTCAAGCTCATGGAGCTAAATATAATGGGGATAGTGTGGGCTCGATAGGTCATATAGGCGCGTGGTCCTTTTGCCAAGATAAAATTATGTCTACTGCAGGTGAAGGAGGTATGCTAACCACAAATAGTAGAAAACTTTGGGAAAAAATATGGTCATACAAGGACCATGGCAAAGATTATCAACTAGTTAATGCTGAAGACAAATCACTAGGTTTTAAATGGCTTCATAAATCATTTGGATCTAATTATAGAATGACAGAAATTCAGTCTGCAATTGGATCTTACCAATTAACATTGTTGGACTCATGGAAGGCTTCAAGAACATCTAACGCTAATTCTTTGATTGAGGCAATGAAAAAATTCGAATCATTCATAAACATCCCTGTCTGTCCAGATCATATGGAGAATGCATTTTATAGACTATATGCTTATATAATTGATGGTCATACTAAACCCGGTTGGGACAGAGATAAAATAGTTTATGAATTAAACAATATAGGAGTGCCTGCTTTTCAAGGATCATGTCCGGAGATTTATTTAGAAAGAGCATTCGATAAGACAGATTTTAAGCCTAAAGAGAGGCTTATTAACGCGAAAAAACTAGGTCTCACATCCATCGCTTTCTTGGTGCATCCCACATTAACAAATGATGATATAAATGATATGAAAGATAAAATTCAGCACATTATGACTCTAGCATCTAAGAATCATTAGCAATGCTAAATATTAAGAATCTCCATCATTGCTTTATTAACCAATCTAACATCAAACTTATTTTTTGCCATTTTGTAACTAGCTAACCCCATTTGTTGCCACTTTCCATTATTTTCAATCATCCAGATTATTTTTTCTGTTAGATCCTTTTTGCTCTTGGGTTTAACTAGTCTTCCATTAGAATAGTCTATGATTGTATCTCTACAGCCAGGTGCATTGGTGGTAATTAGCGGTCTACCCATTGCCATAGCTTCTAGGCTAGATCTTGGTATCCCCTCATGGTAGGAAGGAAGGACAAAAATGTTAGCGCGTCTTAAAAACTTCCTTACATCATCGACAGGTCCAACATAGTGAATAATTCCTTTTGAATGAAGATTATTAATTTCTTCAATATTAACTGAGTTAAATGAATCTTCAGAAGGTCCTATTAATGTGAAATTAGCTGTTGGATATAATTTTTTTACATTCTTTGCTGACCTAATATATTCATAAACTCCCTTATCTATAAGCAATCTGGCTATCATTACGAAATCTAGTGATATTGATAGTGGCTCATAGCGAAAGAAGCTCAAATCAACTCCCGATCCATTGACTAAATTTGACTGTTTATCTGTAATAATCTTCTCATTTAAAAAAACCTTGAGATTATCTTTATTTTGAAAAATGACAGTTGTTGATCCATACAAAGAAATCTTATAAAGAAAGATAGTTATTCGCCTAAATATAGATTTATACTGATTATCATTATTAAAGGTATATCCCAATCCGGTTATTAGGGCGAAGAATTTTGACTTTGCATAAAATCTATTGGCTATACCACCCCATATTACAGGCTTGATTGTATACGCAAGAATTCTATCTGGATTAACACTCTTATATAACATGTAGAGTGAGAATATATTTTTAATATCAGCGAGGGGGGCGATCTTATTTCTAATGAAACCAACCTCATGGTAAACCACTCCGAGATCTTTCAACATCTTATTTATCTCATCATTTAGGGAGGGACCACAACAATGAACTTCGTGCGATTTAGATAATATTTGCTTTATCAATTCATATCTGAAATTCACCAGAGACCCAGGATCACTGCATATTATGAGAATTTTCAATTAATATCTCCGATTTTCTCTCAGCCAACTTAATAAGATAAGAATGTTCCAAAGCTTATGTTGATTATTCTTAAATCCTGATTGATGATCAGTCCATAATTTTAATACTCCTGAATGGTTTAGATATGCAATGTCAGTAAGATTTCTATCACTTACTAAATCAAAAGCCCAATCTTTCAGAGGATTTCTTAGCCAACTCTCTATTGGTATTGAGAATCCCATCTTAGGCCTATCTAATAGGTGTCGAGGTATATACTTATTCAAAATATCCCTCAAAATCCATTTGGTCTTCTTACCTCTAATCTTAGAATTATCCTCTAGATTGATACTTGCCTTGATTACATTTAAGTCAAGGTACGGAATACGGGTTTCTAATGAATGAGCCATTGCAGCTCTATCAACCTTTGTGAGAATATCAGTTGGCAAATAAGTGAGAAAGTCCATTATCATCAGCTTTTCAAAATCATTTACCTTTTCTAAGGTTAGAATTTCATCGTAATTGAATCTTTCATCTAATTTGTAATTAGATATATTGTCATAAGGTTGGATTTGATTTAGGAGCCTGTGGTGATACTGATCAAGACTTTTGCATTCCATAATATCTGAGATTTTTTGTATTTTTTCTCCTAGTCCAACAACACTTCTACTTGCTATATTTCCAAAAATCTTCTCGTAATTTTCTGCTGAAATATATGCGAGCATTTTAGAAGCTGTTTTTCTTATTTTTGGGCTAATTTTATTAAGCTTATTCCAATATTGATGGCAAAAAAGGTAGCGGTTATAGCCACCAAATATTTCATCTCCGCCATCGCCACTCAATACTACCTTTACGTCTTTGCTTGCAAGCTCCGAAACAAGGTATGTTGGTATTTGAGAGGAATCTGCAAATGGTTCATCATAGATCTCGGGTATTTTTGGTACTACATTGAGACAATCTTTTGGGCTAACATAAAGCTCTGTATGGTCAGTCCCTATATGTGATGCAACCTTTTTGGCATAATCTGCTTCATTGTATTTATCTTCCATAAAGCCAATGGAGAATGTCTTGATTTTACTCGTGCTGTGCTTTTGCATCAGTGCCACAATTAATGAAGAATCAATTCCACCTGACAAGAATGCCCCAAGAGGCACATCGGCCTCCATTTGTGATACTACAGCATTAGATATAATTTCCTCCATTGAGCTATTTTCAGTTTTAACTTCACACTTTCTCTCTTTGTATTCGTTAATGATCGACCAATATTTTTTTTTCTCAATTATCTTACTCTCCTCATTAACTCTTATATATTGTCCAGGCTCAATCTTTGATATTCCTTCATAAATGGAATAAGGAGCAGGTATAGAATTAGATCCTATTAATCTTGCAATTGCTGTTTTATCAATTCTAGGTGTGAAACCAGTGAATCTTTTAAAAACCTTTAGCTCTGATCCAAATACGAAACTATTTTTTATATTCCCAAAATAAATTGGCTTTTCTCCGGCTCTATCTCGAGCCAAAATCATCTCCCTATTTTTATTATCCCAAATCGCAAAAGCAAACATTCCTACACAAAGCTTAAGTGCTTTATCAATGCCATATGATTCAATTGCTTCTAGAAGAACTTCGGTATCAGAACGACCTGCCCAATTTTTGTTATTGGCTAAACTATTCTTTATTTCTGAATGATTATATATTTCACCATTGAAGGAAATTACCCTCCTCTCACTTTTTGATTTCATTGGTTGATTGCCGGCATCAGACAGATCAATGATTGAAAGCCGAGAATGGCCAAGTGCTATCTTCCCGTTATCACTCATCCAGATTGATTGTCTATCTGGACCTCTATGTGTGAGATCTTTAGACATATTCCTAATAAGATCAGGATTTATTGTATCTTTGGAAATGATTCCTGTAATTCCACACATTATGATTCTAAATAATTAGTAGTCCTATTAGGTTCTTTGATAAAAACTTATATAGTTCTTATATAAAACAGGTAACAACATCGATATCCAAAATATAGGGCTTCTTAGGGTGAAATGGAAAACTGAGAATGCTGATACTGATATTAATAATGGAAGAAATTGAAATGAGTATCTGCTAAAACCAACTAAACAAACAAAAAGAAAAATAAAATATATGAAGCCAAATAAACCTACCATTGAAATTAAATCAATATATAAATTATGTGCCTCTTTATACATAAAAGGATTATATCCTGACTGATGAAATAAACCATTTCCAAAATATGGAGCCTCAAGAAAGGCTGTCAGGCCATTTGCCCAAAGTCTAAATCTGGCAGATGTTTGGCCTGATGATAATTGTTCATAAAATTCTATAAAAGGCCCAATGATAATTAAGGAGATACCACTTAAAAGGATTATGAGTGCAAAACGACCCAAAAGATTCCTCCTTTGAGTATAGAATCCAGCCAGAACTGCTACCATAAGAGATAAGATTGCTGCATCACTCCTAGTCAAAAATATTATAAAAGCTAGAAGGCTACTAATAGTGAGGATTCCTCTAATATCGTTTTGATTTAAAATATAAATAGAAACAAGCAAAAAGAGTGCTGCGAATGCTTCCTGGTTTGGGTTTTCAGAAAGTCCCATAAACCTAATACCTTCAATTGGATTTGTAATAATTGCAATCTCAGAAGTAAATATAAAGGTGAATAATATTAGTGAGGTACCAAGTAGCAGAATATGTAAATTTGCAGCCTCGATTATAATTTTCTTTATATCAAGATCTGTGTCTGTAACCAAGGCAATTGCAAAAAATATATTATAGGTGTAAGCAATAATATGCTTCATTGATCGCTCGCTATGTTCAATGTGCATAAGGAAGAAAAAAAGAAATCCTAAATAAATTAAAACTAAAAGTGTTGTTGAGCGTAAATCTCTTAATTTTGGGTTAGATATCATCAAAGTGATGAAGTAAAAAATAACCATAATCTCGGAAACACCTATTCTCAAACCTTCAAGCCTTAGTTGCGTAAATGGTGTAACAGCTATAGCAAGCGACACTATCTTTTGTCTTAAATCCAGGATACTCATTTTCTTTGGAAGAATATTTTTTTTTCATTTCTAGCTCTATTCCCTGAAAACTGAAGAGAGATTGATAGTGAATCATTATTTAATATCTTTTGCTCAGACTCGTTAAATGAATGCCCAACTAATCTTGAGATCCTTTTTATTTCATGAATAGGATCATCAATAAGATCTTGAAAAGAAAGCAATAAGTATTTTTCAGATGAGTAATTTCTTAGCATAAATATATATGATACTACCCTGCCAATTATAAGCTTTAAAATAGGCAATGTGATTCTCACATTCTTTTCGTTTTTTTCCATCTTAATATTGTCTCCTTTTTTCAGAGACATAAGAATATCTAAAAAATTCCTCTCTAATTGAATAACATACACATCAGTGAATAATCTTTTCAAAATATTCGGTCTATTAAACTGCATCCAAGCAGTCTTTGATGAGTCTATAAATACTTTTTCTTTATAATGGCTTTGAAGATATTCGAAGATAGTTCTGATCGATTGTGTATATTTCTCATAATTACTTTTTCTCAAATATCTATAAAATAAACCGAAAAATATAGCCTCTGATTTTTTTCTAATTTGATCTAGTTCAATTAGCTCTAAATCTGATTTTCCTAGGTGATCTTTTAGATCAAGCCAGACCTCATCATTATCTTCTAATGTAGTTAAGTGGTAAAAAATATTTGTGAATTCGCCTAAGCCTATTACCGAGGATTGATTAGATAAAATGATGTCTAGGATAGTAGACCCGCTTCTTCCATAACCAGCGATATAAATAATTTTCATTATTTGATCAAACCATATACTGGATAATATCCGATTAATCGTCTCACAATCAAAGATGCAGATACGTTCCAATACACCAAACTAATAAGGGAGGCAAGCGCAACTCCTATAACACCTAGGTAATATGCCATAATTATCGTGAAGATAAGTCTTATTACAAGTGTCTTGATATTGATTTTTAGAAGGGCATCCTCATTGTTTGACATCAAAAGTATTGGGCCAAGTGGTCCCATAATGACATTAAACAAGTTACCAGAAAGAAGAATGGCATAGATTATATAAATTTTTGAGGGCTCAATACCAAACATTCCAACAAGTATTGGTTGAAGTAATAATAAAATAAAAGCAAGAGGAATTGAGAAAAATATACACGATTTTGACATATCAGCTAGCTTTTCTTTAAGAGCTTCCTTATTGCTTTTAAAATTTTCAGCAATGTGATGCTTATACACTGCATTTAGGGCTATCAGAATCATAGAAAGTAATAAGGTAATTCTGGAAGCAACGGAATACTCAGCAACATCAATAGCAGAGAGTAATACAGAGATGAGAAGTATATCAATCCAAGATTGAAGTGTAGTTAGCGTATTTACTAGAAAGTAATTCAAACTATCTCTTAGGATAACCTTATATTCTGTAACTTCTTTTCTCATACTTTCTTTGTGAATTAGTATGAGTGCAATAACATTTGTTAATATATGAAATATAAGATAAAACATTAAAAAGTCATTCAAATCAATAGTACTTCTATTATCGATAATCAACATAGCTAGAGTGAAAATGAGTGGTAGTAAAAATTGAAAGAAAATCGATCTAAGTGGCATTTGCATACTCTGAAAAACTGCACCTTGAATAATAAGCAGAGCTAAACTGAATGATAGAAAAACTATGAGAAAAAAATATGGTGAGAGTAATTCTGTAATTAAAATAGACAAGAAAAAAGAATAAAAGATAACTCCAACAATCATTATCACGTATACCTTCCTTAGCTCATGCTGTTTCTTCTTTTCGCTATTAATTCTGAGAAGATATTCATTCATTCCAAAACTAACCATTACTGAAAGAACCGTAGAAAATGCTAAAAAGGTATTAAAATACCCATAATTCTCCGTACCAAGCTTATTTGAAAGAAGAACATGGGTTAGATACAAAGCTCCGAGAGAAATGAATCTCAGAGCAACTACAGAAAAATTATTCCTCATTGTTTTTGATATACCAACCTATTGCTTTCCTAATACCCTCGTCGACCTTATACGCAGGCTCATAAGCAATTATTTCTTTTGCCTTTTTGATACTAGCTTGAGAATGCCGTACATCTCCATATCTAAAGTCCCTGTAAGTAATATTTGAGCTCACAGTTATGCCATTCATCTCGAGCTCTTTTTTTATTAGATTAGATAGATCATTCAAGGAGGTTCTCTGACCAACTGCAATATTCAAAACATGGTGGCCTGCATTAATATCCTGAGTGGCAGATAAAATATTTGCTTGAATGGCATTATCGATATAACAAAAATCCCTGCTTGTTTCCCCATCTCCATTAATAAAGACTTCCTCACCATTGATCATAGATTTAACCCATTTTGGTATAACAGCAGCATATGCTCCATTTGGATCCTGTCTTTTTCCAAAAATATTAAAATACCGTAAACCAATACTAGAAAACTTAAAGTTCGTAAAAAATGTTTGCGCGTAAAGTTCATTCACATATTTAGATACAGCATATGGTGAAAGCGGATTTCCAATATTCTCCTCCGTTTTTGGCAAAGCGGGGTGGTCTCCGTAGGTTGAGCTACTCGCTGCATAAACAAATCTATCTACTTCGCTGACTTGAGCTGAATGAAGAATATTAAGAAAACCAGTAACATTTGAATAATTTGTGCTGACTGGATCAGCAATTGAACGCGGAACAGAACCAAGTGCAGCTTGATGAAGAACATAATTCACATTATTTGTAACTTTCTGACATGTTTTATAGTTTGTAATATCGCCCTCAATCATTGAAAATTGTTTCCACTGATTAGGCGTTACTCTCGATTTAACTTCTTCCAAGTTTTTCTTGTATCCTGTAGAAAAATTATCAAGCCCAACAACTTCTTGATTATGTCGTAACAAGTATTCAAGTAAATTTGACCCAATAAATCCAGCGACACCAGTAATTAGCCATTTTTTTTGATGATTCTTTAGATAATCAGAAATTTCTAGAAATGCTGACATATATATAACTCTGAAAAATTAAAGCTCTCAATTTGCACTATAATCTAATATCTACTTCGTCTTTGGCAAAGATGTGCTTTAGATCATATATGACGCTCTTTTGTTTGCATAAATTCTTTATTTGATCAATATTCATCTGTCTAAATTCATCATGCGCTACTGTAATTATGACTGAATCATAATAGTCATTTTTCGGTTGCTTAACTAAGCCAATATCATGCTCTCTTAGCAACTCCTCTTCAGAACTATGAGGATCCAGAACATCAACATTGATCTTATATTCCTTAAGTTTTTTTATGATATTTACAACCTTTGTATTTCTGATATCAGGACAGTTTTCTTTAAAAGTAATACCTAGAATTAGTGTATTTGAGTTTTCAATCTCTATTTTGGAATCTTTCATTTTATCAATAAGTTTTATTGCTACATAATCTGCCATATAGTCATTTATTTTTCTTCCGGCTAATATTATTTCTGGATTGTAGCCAATAGATTGAGCCTTAAATGTCAGATAAAATGGGTCTACACCAATACAATGTCCGCCCACCAAACCTGGCTTAAAAGGTAAAAAGTTCCATTTTGTTCCAGCTGCATCCAAAACATCCTGAGTATCAATATTCAATTTATTGAATATCATTGATAGCTCATTTATGAGTGCTATATTTACATCTCTTTGAGTATTTTCAATCACTTTCGCAGCCTCAGCTACTTTAATACTTGACGCCATATGAGTCCCAGCGGATATGATAGAAGAGTAGAGCTTATCTACAAAATTTGCTGTCATTTGATTCGAGCCAGATGTAACTTTAACAATATCCTTCAAGCGATGCTCTTTATCGCCAGGATTGATTCTCTCGGGAGAATAGCCAACAAAGAAATCTTTATTGATTTTTAGGGATGAGTTTTCTTCTAAGATAGGAACGCATACCTCTTCTGTTACACCAGGATATACTGTTGATTCATAGATGACTGTATCACCAGGTTTAATTAAAAGTCCTAGTAATTCACTAGCTTCTCGGATCGGCCGCAGATCAGGTATGTTTTCTTTATCAATGGGTGTTGGAACTGTAACGATGAAAACATTGCAAGACTTCAAGTCATCCTTCGTATTTGTATATAAAATATTTTCCGCTCTTTCCAATTCTTTACAATTCACTTCCATAGTCGAGTCGTTATGATTCAAGAGCTCCTGTATCCTTTGATTATTTATATCAAAAGCTATTACTGAATATTTTTTACAAAATTCTATTGCAAGTGGGAGTCCTACATACCCAAGACCGATAATTCCTACCTTTATTTCTTTAGAGCTATTCATTTTTTATAAGAGGGTGATTAACTTTTAGCGTCTTTCTTCCTCTGTATAGAAAAACCTGAAGAGCGACAAGAGAATGCCTAAAATACCACCAATTAGAGTGCCTAGAACAACAATTAGCATTCTACTAGGGAAGGAATGCTTATTTGGAATAAACGGTGGTTCAATTATTTGTAACACATAGTCATCATTTATCCTGGCTAGCATTTGTGTTTCAAGCTGGTTCTGAATAAGCATGTTTATTGACTCTCTTATATCAATTAGAGATGTTCTAGTTAATTCTTTCTTAAGATAATCTAGAGCTCTTGTTGATTCCTCAATATCCTTATTTCGCTTTAGATTATTTGCTTCGCTTATAATCATTTGGAGGAAGTCTTTTGCAAATACAGGAGATAAATGCTCAATTGAGATGTGAATTAAGCCAGTAAGTTCATCTTCAGAAATATTAATTATATTATTTAAATATTCTTTATGGCCCTCTAGATATGTTGGGGTATTAGTATCATTGCCGAAAAATCCTCTTGTCCATTGATTTGTTTTTGGATCATAATCTCCACTAAAGGTTAATTCTTTTGTCCTTTCGTCATAATCTCCTGGAGCTAATAAGTATGGAAGAATTGCATGCTTGTTGATTAGATATCTTATGAATTCTCTGGATTTGATGATTTCAATTATTTCAATTGAGTCAGTATTTGAGGAACTCGGTAAGCTTATACCTGCCATCGAAGCTATTCCTGAATACTGAGATAGTACATTTTTATTTGATGTGCTATCTCTTGTATTTAAAATTGTACTGGACTCATATTTATTCTCTAATAGAAGGCTGCTTATTAGTGATATTGAAAATAATAGGAATATTGAAAG
>MDSZ01155719.1_pt1 | contig 12084 bp, 10 predicted proteins | sample 811201 | NCBI WGS metagenome assembly MDSZ01 (sample SAMN05326647, study PRJNA326480) | marine metagenome | isolation source: seawater | place: Indian Ocean: North | collected 2010
GAATGCGAAAGGGCAGTCCGGCCAGATTCGCGCGCACAAACGTCTCGCTGACGGCGCGGCGGCTGGGAGCAAACACCAGCAGTGATCCCTTCTGATCCCTGGCCATCAACGACTGGTGAGCGCCAAAACAGAGCGCCAGTGGGGCTCCACCATGCTCCAGTCCAGAGAACGGAGCTTCTCACGGGCCGCATCTCCGAGGCGATGCCGCAGGCGGCCATCCTCGATCAACTGCTGCAAGGCCTTCGCGAGGGCGAGGTGGTTTTCGGTGGGCACCACCAATCCATTCACGCCATCACTCACCATCTCCAGCGGCCCAGGCGATGCATCACTCACCACCGCGGGGAGTCCAGCTGCCATGGCCTCCAGCAGCGCATTGGGCATCCCCTCGAAACGGGAGGGCAAAGCAAAGATCGAGGCACGCTGCATGAAGGTGAAAGGGTCTGAGCGGAAGCCCTCAAAAACAACAGAATCCACGATCGCCAGATCCAGCGCCAGCCGTTGCAACCGGTCCCGCTCCGGCCCATCGCCCACAAGGGTCACACGCCAACCTGCTCGGCACGACAGGTCCAGCTCCGCAAAGGCTCTGAGCAGAAGATCCAGGCCTTTCTGCGGCACCAGCCTGGCCACCGCAAGAATCTCCGTCTCAATGCCATGGGCAGGGTCGGCATCCTCGTGGAGAACCCCGGCGGGGAGGGGATTGGGCAGCAATTCCAACCGCTGCCAGGCACCCATCTCCTGCAAAGCCTCCAGCACGCCTTCGGTGTTGGCCGTGACCACATCAGCACGGCGGTAGCAGAGGCAGCGAAGCCAGCGCCAAAGCAGCTCCATCCGCTGCAGACGGGGATCATTCCGCTCCGACACCACCAGATGAATCGGCAGATCCCAGGCTGCTGCGCAACAGAGGATGTTGGTTTTGCTGAGCAACGCCAAGACCCGCTTGGGGCGATGCATCAACAAAACATCCCGCAGAAGCCGATAACGTTCACCCCCGACAACAACCATGCAGCTGTCAAGCCATGCATGAAGACGTCCACCACGACCCGGTTGCAGACGATCGCCCAGCCAAGGGGAGAGGAGCTGAAGTGCCCCGAGGTAGCCAACGGTCAGCAGACGCACGAACCACCGTTGCAACTTCAGCACTTGCGCGAAGGTGAATCGCCGAGCCCGCGCCGACAGCGCACGATTGCTGACATCGCTCAACCACGGGTGAAGGCACGCCGGATCAACAGCAAGCTCAAGCAGAGTTACGTTCTGCGGCAAACGGTGCTTGATCGGATGGTCTGGACGAAGCGACAGGACCTGAACCTGGAAACCCTGAGCCGCGAAATGCTCAGCCGCAAGCAGACCCACCTTTTGCGCTCCACCAGCGCCGAGATGGGGCAGAACAATCAAAAGGTCACTCACGGGTCAGTCCCTCCAACGCATCCAGGAACTCACCACGAAGCCGCGATTCGCTAAATCGTTCCCGAACGGCGACAGCCTTCTGGGCGAAACGGAGGCATTGAGGCTGATCCTGCAGGAGAGCATCAATCTCGAGAACCCAGCGATGCGGGGAGGCTCCTGCTGGGAGCAGCCGGCCGTTTTCACCATCACAGATCAGATCGGCTGGACCCGTCAGGCAATCACTGGCGATGCATGGACATCCCGCTGCCATGGCTTCCAACAGCACATTTGGAAAACCCTCGTAGCGAGACGGCAGCAGAAACAGGTCGGCCCTTGCGTACCAGGAGTTCATGTTGCCGACAGGGCCTGGCATGAGAAGTCTGGCCTGGGCATCCGGATGGCCTCCAAGAAGCTGGCGCAACCAAGCCTGTTGGTTGCGACCCTGATACAGCTGATCGCTCAGGCCGAGCACCACCAGATAAAGATTGGGCCACTGCAGAGCGAGCTCTGCAAAAACCGACATCAAATGGTCGAATCCCTTCTGAAACGCCTTGGTTCCCGCAGCCAGAAGCATCTGTGCACCTCCAGGAATCAGTGAATCCGGTGCCAGCACAGGATCGTGCTCGGGAAGCGGCCACACCACAGGATTGGGCATCAGCAACTGATGCTGTGCGCCGCAGTGTGACTTCAGCCAAAGACCCGTGGTCGTGGTCTGCACCAGATGCAAATCAGCCCAGGGGTAACTAATGCGACGTAACCAACGCCAAGGCAGGGCCGGGGGCTTCGCAGGGGGATAGTTCCGCTCTGAAACCAAACAACGGATCCGCAATCCACAACAGGCCAACAACACTTTGACCGCCGGCAAAACCGTGACACCGACACACACATCAACGGAGTGGCTCCGCAACACAGACCGCAAAGCCAACAAGCGTGCAGGGAAAGCCCACCATCCCAGTCTCTCCAAAGCATTAGGCAGGCGAGGTTCCTGGCAGCGCAACACCCCGATCGGCATGGGATAGGCATCCCTCTCGGGGCCATGGCGGGTGATCACCACAGCAGTCCAACCCGCATCACGACACCAGACAGCCCAACGGAGCAGAGTTCGCTCAGCTCCTCCCAGCTTGAGGGAGTCAATGCTGAAGGCGATCGTCTTGGCAGACGGCATCGTCATGCCGTTTGGGAAGCGACCAGCGGAGTCAGAAAGCGCCAGGCTTTTTCAGTGCGCTCAAGCCTGAGAGCGGGGAAATAAACCAGAAGGATGGGTTCAACGAATGCAGCCGCATCGGGGCGCCCGTGCGGGGAATCGTCCGACCAGCGGCAGGGTTCGAGGCGCTCCAACATCCAGTCCGAAAAAGCGCGATGGTCTTCCTGGGTGCGTTGTGCGATCGGATCGAAGCGTTCGGCGTAGCTCGCCAGCCGCAGACGCTCCACCTCATCCACCACAGCATTGAAACGCTGACCATTGCCGCTGTGCCAAGCCATCACCGCTGCAATCGCCAAACAGCGCATGATGTTTCGCGTCATGCGCGTCGCCGTGGTGCGATCGATGGCGAAGGGGTCGTAACGCTTGCTGCACGCCTCCAGGTCATGGGCCGCCGCATCAAGTGCGCCATGGTCTTGAAGCTCCATCAAGGCCCTGAGCCGGGTGAGATGAGCAGAAATCAAAAGCTTGGCCCGATTCTCACGATTCGGCCTGAGGCAGCAATAGGTATCTGGGTCAGAGCTCAAGGCCTCGATCATTGGCGTTAATGCAGCACAACATCGGCGCAGCATGTGTGAATCCTTCTGATCAATCGCCCGATACGTCCGCACCACACGGCAATAGCCAGCGAAATGCAGAGGCAGCACCGAACTGGTTGCCAGCTCATCGAAAAGAGCCAGCTGATCACGGCGATCTCCCGGCCTGGAACCGCGTCGGAACAGCAGTTGATGCAGCAGCTCTGCTTCGCCATCGAGCAACCAGATCCGTTCGATCAGCTCCCGTGCCGTTGCAAAGTCGAAGCAGGCGAGAGCTTGACCGGCGCAATGGTTCAACCATTCCAGATTGTCTGGATTGGAACGAAGCATTCCGGCCAGCCATTGGCGGCTGAAACGTTTCAATCCAAAAATATCTAAACATCGAACCGGCAACAGGCCGATTTGCGCACCAACCCAGCTCGGCTGCAATTGCCTGCGGATGCGGTGATAGGGCATCGCCAGAGGTGGCGATGGATCAGGTGGCAATAGACCATGACGCCCCAAGCAATGGAGCATCGACGTGGTTCGACTGTCGTAGGTGAAGGTTTCTGAACGGCCCAAACGCTGCCTCAGCGATGGCCCATCACCTGCCAATGCTGCAGCGATGGCAGCTTGGAATGCTTCCACCGTTGGAGGACACAACCAGGCGATATCGCGTTGATCCTCAAGGGATGGAATGGCCGTAGCCACCACTGGGCATCCTGCAGCCAGGTACTCGAAGAATTTCATCGGGAACATGTGCCGCGTGTACTCGTTGAGCTGCAATGGCAGGAGGGCCACATCTGCATGGGCGAGATAATTCGGCAAATCGGCATAGGAGCGATGACCAAGCAGATGAACATTCCCGAAACCAGCGAGACGCGACACATCCGTTGAGGGGTCTGCTTCAGCCACTGGACCGATGAACACATAGGTCCAATCCGATGTGCGCTGGATCAACTCCTCCAACATCGGAAGATCCAACTTGTAGGCATCGATCGCACCAACGAACATCAAGCAAGGGCCTGATCGAATCGGCAAATCGCGCGGTCTCTGCAAATCGCTGCTGTGAGCGCGGCCGAAATGAATCGCATCAGCAACATTGCCAAAGCAATGTGTGCCCGCATTGAGTGCTTGCAGCGACTCTTGCAACTTCGGCGCTGTGGTGAAGACGGCATTCACCTTGCTGCAGAGCTCACGCTCGGCACGTTCAAGGGCTGCTACAGGCATCCCCGGCTGAGACTGAATGCGATCGACACAGTGATAGATCGTGGCGTGAAAACGGCCAAGTTTTAGATAAGCGCGACTATTCGGATTGAATGTCCAAAGCAGTGGGGTGCGTAAGTCCAGCAGGACATCAGCACAGAACAATGCCAGGTTGAGACTCAATCGATTGAAACGGCCTCCGTAACCACTGACGCGACCCGGAAGAACAAGCGGGGACAGCACCCAGATTCCTGGACGCACTTGACGTAAAGGCCGCAAACAACGACCAAGACGTCGCAGAATCCTGCGCCGATCAGCTCCTCCTGAACGCGGTCCGCGAATCCCCAGGGAATCGATATACAAGACCCGATGACCGGATTTTGCCAAAGAGACAGCCTGGTGCTGTTTATTGGTCCAAAGGGGATGGTCCCAGTCCGCAGTGGACAACAGGATGATGTCAGCCATTGCAATCAGGCTTCATCAAGCATTGCCATTTCGCGGAAACTTGCCGACTTTTCGCGAAGCGACTCGAAATCTCCTGACGCACGAATAGCACCATTCGCAATTTCAAAAATTCGATCACACTTCTTCACTGTTGAAAGACGATGCGCAATCACAACCATCGTGCAACGGCGACCCACCAGATCGAGTGCTTGCATCACATCATGTTCAGTTTTGTTGTCCAAAGAGCTGGTGGCTTCATCCAAAACCAATAATTTTGCCTTTCTATAGAAAGCTCGTGCCAAGGACAAACGTTGCCGCTGCCCCCCAGACAATTTCATTCCATTTTCACCACACATTGTGAACAGCCCATATGGCATTTGACTGACAACATCTGCGAACTGAGCTGCCTCGAGCGCCGCCCAAACACGGTCGTCATCGATCTGTTCAGGCTCTTCACAGAAAGCGACGTTTTCTCGGATGCTTGCATCCAGTAATCGAATCTGCTGGGGCACGAATGCACAGTTGGCTTGCCAGGCCGGCATCTCCTCGTCAGACACCGAGAGACCATCCAACATCAGCTCGCCTTGCTGAGGACGGAACAATCCCAGGAGCAGATGAGCCATAGTGGTTTTCCCACTCCCTGTGCTACCGACCAAAGCAATTCTCGAACCAACAGTGATTGACAAATTGATGTCCTGTAGGACGACCCTTTGACTACCTGGATACTGAAATGTCACATCACGGAGCTCAATCAAGCGACGAGGCATAACGCCATCAGGCGAAGGGACCACAGGATCTGCCAATGTGTAGCGGGTGGGCCGCATTGTGAGCAGCTGGACTGCATCTTTCACCTCTGGCAAACCCCCACGTAATTTGTTTAAGCTGCGGAAGACTGATTGCATCGGCCCCGAAATCCTCAGCAGTACAACAAGAATGGTCGCCAGGGGAGGGAGTGCATCGCGCAACTGGCTACTATCACCACTCAGAACAGCCGGCGCCAAACCCACAGCGAATAGAACCGTGATTCCGGCTGGTTCGATGAGAAAGCGTGGAACGCTGGGAAGCAGCTGAGCCAATCGATCGTTCCGCTTTGCGACAGCGCCATCTTTTGTGAAGCGCGAAACAAAGTAGTCTTGAGATGAGTAAAGCTGAATATCACGAATGGATCTTAAAGACTCTGAAAAAACCAAGCGAATTCTACGGCTGTATCTCATCTTCTGCCGCAAAGCGAGCCTCAAATAAGGAGTGATCAATAATGAGGCCATACCATAAGCAACAACCAAAAATCCGAAAGTCAAAACCGCCTTCAACCCAAGAGCTAAAGCAACACCAACCAACAAAGCCATCACGGCGATGAGATTAGCCGCAATCGCAATCAGCGGAGTAATGACAGCAGATGCGACCCTGGTAAGGATTCTATTGAAACGCTCAGATAGAACGGCAGTGCGCTTTTCAATGAAAAAAGGATAACTCTGCAACAAGAGATTGTTGTAGACCTTATTCACCAAATCGGCCCAAATCTCAGCTGTAAGACGCGCCTGCAGAAGTGCTACACCAAAACGAATTCCAGATGCAAGCCAGTAAGCCGCGATGAGCAGCAAGACAATCCAACCAGCCTGATCGAGAAAATCCCCGCCAAAAAAACGAATTCCAGGGATCTGATCACTCAACTTTGCTCCGGCAAGCAAACCCACCAATCGGGCAAGCAAACCCACCAAGAAAATATCGAGGAGACCCTGAAAAAATGAACACAACAGAACCACGCCCAAGAAGCGACGTCGCTCCGGTGAGAGCTCCCTCAGCAGAACCTGGAGTTCTGCCCAAGTCTGACTCTGAAATGGACGCTGCAGAGTCTCGATCATTCAGCGAATTCCAAGTCCAGAGACAGGAAGTCCAGTGTTAATCGGCTACTTCACCGTTGCGGCGATTCTTTCGGCCAGCCGGGCAACCGATTGGCCACTCGCCTTGCGCGATGGAGCATCTGAGCCAATCGCAGCCTCCACGTGGATGGGCTGCTGAGGGGGGCATCCTGCTGCCATTGCAATTGGAGCTGATCGAGATCAGTCAGCACCTGTCGCCAACGCTCCAACAACCGTTGTTCTCCACTGTTCTGCAGCAGCACCCCGAGCTCCGCCATCGGCGGGCGCCATCGCAGCGGTTCGGCGACAGCAGCCTGAATGCGTTGCAGATCATGGGCCAGGCTTCCGCAGCCGATCTGATGGGCTGATCGCCCCGGATCACAGTGGTCGGCCAGGGCATGATTCAGGCTGGTGAACACGACACAGCCGCAGGCCATCGCCTCCAACGGCGGAAGTCCGAAACCTTCCGACACACCACGACCTCGCCAGTACTCGGCTGAGTCGTAGAGATACACCTTGGCGCTGTTGAACAAACCCACCAGATCCTCCACCCAACCGCTCTGCACCTCCACAGAGAGCCCACGCTGCCGAAGAGCTGGCACCAGCCGCTGAAGCACATACTCGCTGCTTTTGCGGGCCTGCACCAGCACATCGATGGGACGCTCCCTGCCACTGGCGTCGGCACGATCGCCACGGTCCAGCCAGCACTGCTCCAGGGCATTCGGAACCAGGAACAGGGGATTCCGCGGTGCTCGGTCACCCCAGTATCCGAGCGTGTTTCGGCTCACGGCCAGAACGGCAATCCCAGGGGGCAAATCAAATCCGTAACCACTGCTGTGGGCGTGGTAAGCCACACGGTGGCCTCTCAGGCAGCGGATCAACCCTGGAACATCAAAACCCCAGCTGACCATCCAGAGCACATCGTCCGAAGGGGATTCATCGTGAAGCAGATCGTCCAAGAACAGAGCGTCATCCCGACGTTCCCGGTATGTGACGATCTGCGTTTCACACAGAGAAGCCACCAGACGTGTCGTCTGCAGCTCGACGCTCAGTCCTCCGCAGCGGAAACGACTGCTGGTGCCGGGCACCAGAAAGCGAACAAGCCTGGTGGCCACGGCTGCCTCAGGCGGCTGCAGCCTCCGTGCTGCCGGCGCGCTGTCTACGGGTCAGGAAACCGAACAGCACCTTGCCGATCGCGGCAACCAAGTTGCCCTCGAGCTCCTTGAACATGTTCATGTTCAGGTGAAAGGCATGATTTGCTTCCTCGACAATGCGATCCGCTGTGGACTGATCGATGGGAAGCTCGTCCATCGCGGCGCGGTAAGCGGTCTTGTACGCCTTCTCATCGCTGATGTCATCGAAGACGTAGAACCGCAGACCATCATCACCATCCATGTTCATCGCCTTCTGAGCGATGTTCTTGAGGATCTGTCCACCGGAGAGATCACCCATGTAGCGGGTGTAATGGTGACCAACCAGCAGCTCAGGAGACTCCTTGGCGATGGCATGAATGCGATCGACATAGACGGCTGCTGAAGGAGAAGCCTGGATTTGATCTCTCCAGTTGGCTCCGAAGTAGTAGGCAAGGTCCTGCTCGAGGGCCTCACGGCGGTTGAGCTCCTTCATTCCGATCGGGGCCACCACAGGATGGTCAGCGAGCTTGCCGATTTCCTCCTCCATCGCCGTGTACACGAAGTAAAGATCAGCCACGAGCTTGCGATAGCTGGCCTTATCGACAACACCTTTGAGGAAGCAACTCACGAAGCCGGTGTTCTCGGCCATGGTGTGCGATTTCTTCGTGCCTTCACGAAGCTGTGCAGCCAGTGTGACGGACATGTTCAGCCTGTGGTTAATCGCTGCTTCGACCCTATTAGGAGATATCCAATCAACGACCGTCTGAGTTGCGAAGGGTTACGGGGCAGCCTCATCTGATGCGCCCGCTGAAAACAGAATGAACAGGTCCTGACAGATCTGGCGCAGGCATTCGACCTGTTCCGGCTGGGGGAGATGGGACCCTGCAGGCTGCCAATCGCCAACGGTCGCCAGCCTCCAGCGCTCGCCGTCGTAGGTCATGCCGCGCATCAGAACACCCAGCAGATGGCCTGGCTGATCGGCTTCACGCCTGCTCAAACGGAGCTGCATCAGCAGGCTGCGACATTGCAGACGCGGGCTCCAGCCGGGGAAGTGGAAGGAGAGGTCGACGGACTCAGGTTCGCTCCACTGACGCGTCTGGGCGTCATCCCTCCAGGGCCGGAGATTTTCCTTGGCGGCAGGAAAATGCTGGCGCACAAGCGTCACTGCGGAGGCGATGACCCGGGCCTGCTCCACGCTGCACACCGTTTCACCTGCGTTCACGGCTGACCTCACACCTGCGCCAATACTGCTCGGATCATCCAGGGCCCGCCGTTACGGTGACAGCACTTTGTGTTGATCATGAAACGCCCTCTCCACCTTGGTCTGCTTGGGGCGATGCCGGAGGAAATCGGTTCTGATCTAGCTCATCTGAACAACCTGAGTCGCGAAACGTTCGGCGATCTGGTGATTCATCGCGGCCAATGGCAAGGGAATGGTGGGATGCCGGTGCTCGTGACCCTGGCCTGGAGTGGTTGGGGCAAGGTCTGCGCTGCTCGGACCGCCACTCGGGTGCTCGCCTCAGCCTCCCCGGAGGCCCCGATCGATCTGCTTCTATTCACCGGTGTCGCCGGAGGAGCAGACCCAGCCCTCCAGCAATGGGATGTGGTGCTGGCCGATTCTGTTGTTCAGCACGATCTGGACGTGCGCCCGATCCTGCCGCGATTTGTGGTGCCACCGCTGAATCGGGCGGTGTTGGAACCGGAGAAGGCCTGGTTTGACTGGGCCCTCAACGCGCTTGAGGAGAGCCACTCCGCCGGTGCACTCCAGGGCTTCGGCCGCGCCAAGCCAGGGTTGATCGGAACCGGTGATCAGTTCATCGGTGATGCCGACGTGATCGAAGCCCTGCGCAACGCCCTGCCCGATCTGCAGGCCGTGGAAATGGAAGGTGGCGCGGTGGCGCAGGTGGCCGAACAGGAGGGCGTTCCCTGGTTGGTTCTGCGTGTGATCTCGGATGGGGCGGATTCGGAGGCAGCACAGAGCTTCAATGACTTCGTTCAGGCCTACGACTCCCGGGCCTGGACATTGATTGAAACGCTGCTCCGGCAACAGGCTTCAGCACCCCGCCGATGAGATCGGCAGGGCTGCTCTTGCGTCTGGGGCGATACGGAGCTGTGGGTGTTTTGGCGGCGGTAGTGCATCTCGCCGTGCTGATCAGCCTTGAGATGCTGATCCCACGCTGGCTGGCCAACCCTTTGGCTTTTCTGGCCGCTTCCGTGGCGGGTTATCTCGGCCATTCCCTGGTGACCTTCCGGGAAGAGACCGGTGGTCGTCGCTTTGCCCGCCGCTGGCTGATCCTGCAGTACGGCGTGAATCTGAGCGTCTGCGCCCTGTTGCCACTGCTGCTGACTGACTGGGCCCATCCGGCATGGCGCACCCTGCTGCTGGTGTTCACCCCAACGGTGCTGAATGCCCTGATCTGGAGCCGGGCTGCGCGCTTCAGCCTGCAGCAGCGTCAATCCCAAGCCGTGCCTGCCCTGATCCATGCCGACGACCTCGGTCTGGCCAAAGAGGTGAATGAGGCGATCCTGAACCTTGCGAAGAACGGACAACTGCAAGGCTCCAGCCTTCTGGTGGAGGGTGCATCAGCGCAGGAGGCCGCCGCGGCCTGGCAGATGCTGCCCGATGCAGCGGACCTCTGCCTGCATCTCTGCCTGACGGAGGGCCCAGCCCAGGAAGGCTGTCCGGATCTGCCGGCAAGCTTCAGCACGTTGCTGCTGGCATCACTGCTGCCCGCCCGTCGCCAGCGATTCCTGCCGCAACTGGAGCGAGCCATCGACCACCAGGTCCACCGCTTCAGGACGCTCACCGGACAGCGACGGATTGCGCTTGATGGCCATCAACACATTCACCTGACCCCCATCGTTCTAGACTGCCTCCTGAGACAGTCCAAACGGCATCAGATCCACTGGATTCGCACAACGCGGGAACCTTTGCCCACCGATCTGCCTCTGACCTGCTGGTGGTCTGCACTGCGCAGCGGAGGCCTGCTCAAGTGGCTGGTGCTGCAACTGCTCAGCGGACTGGCCGTCCCCCGGCTGAAACAAGCCGGCATCAGCACCAACAGCGCATTCAGTGGTGTTCTGTTCACGGGATGCATGACAGGCCGTCCTCTCGAGGCATGCCTCCAGGGACTGGAATCTCATCCGTGGCGCCAAGGAGATACACCCAATCTCCTGCTGAGCCATCCGGCAGGAGTCAGCGAGCCTGCCAGCATGGACTGCGACGGGTTCAACCTGTCCGCAGGCTTCTTCAGCAGCTCGGACAGGCAGAGGGAATGGCAGGCCCTCAGGGCTCGTGCACCGCGCGGATGAAATAGTGCGGCCTCCGCTTCACATCGATGTAGATCCGGCCGATGTATTCCCCGAGCACACCGATGCCGATCAGCTGGATTCCACCAAGAAACAGAATGGCAACGATCAGAGAGGCATAGCCCGGAAGGTCCACACCCAAAACCACAGTGCGCAGAACGATCAGCGCGGCATACACAAAGCTCACCAAAGAGATCAGCACACCGATCACCCCCCACACCTTGAGGGGCTTCACCGAGAAGGAAAAGATTCCGTCAAGGGCGTAACGCCAGAGCCTGTAAGTGCTCCAGGAACTGCCTCCCCCCGAACGTGCCACACGGCTGTAAGGAATTTCCACGCTGCGGTAGCCCGTCCAAGGCATCAAACCCTTCGAGAACCGCGTGGCTTCCCGCATCTGGGTCACCGCTTCCACCACCGGAGCGCTCAGCAAACGGAAATCGCCAGCCCCCTCTCTCAGCTGTATCGAATCCACCAGGCGGTTGAACACCCGATAAAACCATGAGGCCGTGGCTACTTTCATCAGAGACTCAGCGTCATGGTCATCGCGCACAGCGGTCACCACCTCGGCACCCTGCCTCCACGCCTCAACCATCCCTGGAATCCGCTCCGGTGGATGCTGCAGATCGGAGTCGATCAAGACCACCGCGCTGCAGCGTCCATGCGCATAGTCGAGGCCGGCCAGCATCGCCGCTTCCTTGCCGAAGTTGCGCGTGAGCTCCAACAAGACCAGCGGAGCGCTGGGATGGACCTCCTGCCATCGACGGATGACCGACACCGTGGCATCGCCAGAGCCGTCGTCGATCAGAACGAGTCGATCGACAACGTCAAGCTGCAAGACCTCCTCGATGAAGCGGCAGATGATGCTGCCCTCGTTGAAGCAAGCCGCCACAACCCAGAGCTGCTCGCCGCCCATGCCTACCCAGCTGTGATGTCTGAACCGTAGGACTCCCGGCTCAGTCATAGGCTCGCCCTGCTGACGCCCAATCGACCTCCATGGCCCAGTTCGAGAAGCTCACAGCCCCCAGTCAGGGCAC
>MDSZ01229967.1_pt1 | contig 12084 bp, 25 predicted proteins | sample 811201 | NCBI WGS metagenome assembly MDSZ01 (sample SAMN05326647, study PRJNA326480) | marine metagenome | isolation source: seawater | place: Indian Ocean: North | collected 2010
AGGGGTACAAAACTAGAAAGAAAAATAAAAAATCTAATTCAATGATAATTAAGAGACGTAAATAAGTATGGCTAGATCATTAAAAAAAGGTCCATTTGTTGATAGGAAGTTGCTAAAGAAGGTTGAGAAAGTAAATGATGCTGGAAAAAAATCAGTCATAAAAACTTGGTCAAGAAGATCTATGATTATACCAGAATTTGTTGGTCATACCTTTGCAGTGCACAATGGCAATAAATTTATACCAGTTTTTGTTTCAGAGAATATGGTTGGTCACAAACTTGGCGAGTTTTCTCCAACTAGAACCTTTAGAATGCATTCTGGTGATAGGAAATAAAAAAATGGAAGCTAGGGCAACTTTAAAATATAATAGGCAATCTGCTAGAAAAGTTAGAAAAGTACTTGATAGAATACGTGGCTCTAGAGTTGGTTCTGCTATAGACTACCTTCATTTTTCACCAGAAAAGGCATCTGTTGTCATTGAAAAGACAATAAGGTCAGCTGCGGCAAATTTAATGCAAAATGAAGGCGATAATAATTTAGATCCGGATACATTTAAGATTAAGGAAGCATATGCTAATCAAGGGCCTGTAATGAAGAGATTTAGAGCTGCCTCTATGGGAAGGGCCTCAAGGCTTAGAAGACCAAGCAGTCATTTAACCATCATTTTAACAACTGAATAGAATAAGGAAAAAAATTGGGACAAAAAACACATCCAATAGGTTTTAGGTTAAGCGTAAGCAAAGGTTGGAATTCAACCTGGTTTGCTGAAAAAAATAATTTTTCTGATTCTTTGCAAGAAGATGTTAATATTAGAAAATATATTTCTTATAGACTTCCAAATGCCGGTATATCAAGAGTTGAAATAAATAGGACTTCTAAAAAAGTATCAGTTACCATCCATACTGCTAGACCAGGAATAGTTATAGGTAGAGGCGGTGAAGAGGTTAATAAATTAAAAAAAGAGTTAAGGCAGCTAACAAACAAAAAAGATGCTCAGATAAATATTTCTGAAGTAAAAAGACCCGAATTAAATGCTGCTCTTGTGGGTTCAAACATTTGTCAGCAGCTTAAAAAGAAGATATCGTACAGGAGGGTAGTTAATAAGGCTATGCAGGCTACAATGCGTATGGGGGCAAATGGTATTAGAATAAATATTGCAGGAAGATTAGGTGGTGTTGAAATTGCAAGGAGTGAAAAATATTCTGACGGTAGTGTACCATTACATACATTGAGGGCAGATATCGACTATGCCCTTAGTGAAGCTCAAACTGCCTATGGAATAATAGGTGTTAAGGTTTGGATTTGTAAACCCTAGATAGCAAAAATTAATTATGTTAGAACCTAAAAAGATAAAATATAGAAGGCACCATCGTGGTAATAGGCGAGGTATGGCAACAAGGGGGAGTCACGTAGCATTTGGTAGCTACGGGTTGAAGGCCATGGAGCCAGGGTGGATTACAGCTAGGCAGATAGAAGCTTCAAGAATTGTAATTTCGAGAGTAGTGCGAAAGATTGGTAAAATGTGGATTAGAATATTCCCCGATAAGCCAATCACTGCAAAACCTGCTGAAACTCGTATGGGAAAAGGAAAGGGTGCTTTAGAGTACTGGGTAGCTAACGTAAAACCTGGTAGAATTTTATTTGAAATAGATGGTGTTGATAGGTCTATGGCTGAAGAAGCATTTCGAAATGCTAGTCATAAATTGCCAATAAAAACTAAACTTGTTGAAAGGAGAGTAATATAGATGTCTGAAGATAAAATAAATTTTTCTTCTGAATCTAATCTTCGTAATCAGCTTGAAGAGACGCAAGAAGCATTGCAAAATTTAAGGTTTCAAAAAAGTATGCAGCAATTAGAGGATCTATCTCAAATTAAAAAAATGAAAAAGAAAATTGCTAGAATAAAAACAGGTATTTTTCAGCAAAAAAAGTTAATTGAAAGTGAAAAATAAAGAATGTCTAAATTAAGAAAGCGTCAATATTTAGTTGGTAGAGTTGTGGCGACAAAAATGAAAAATACAGTTAGTGTCCTAGTAACGAGAGTTATTTCACACCCTATTTATAAAAAAAGAGTTAAAAAATATAAAAAATATCTTTCTCATGTATCCTCCGTTGCTCCAAAAGAAGGTGATATAGTAAAAATTATATCTACCAAGCCTATTAGCAAAAACAAAAGGTGGCAGGTTAGTGAAATATTACAACAATCAAAAATTGTGGAATAGAAATTGATACAGCAAGAAACAAGATTGAAAGTGGCAGATAATACTGGGGCAAAAGAAATTCTTTGTTTCAAGGTGCTAGGTGGTTCTGGTAGAAAATATGCTAGTGTTGGGGATCAAATAGTTATCACCATCAAAAAAGCTATTCCAGGTGGAATGGTGAATAAAGGAGAGGTGCATCGTGCTGTTGTGGTGAGAACAAAAAAAGAATATAGTCGTAAAGATGGAAGTTCAATACGTTTTGATGAAAATGCAGCTGTTATTTTAAATAGTCAAGGTGAACCAAGAGGTACTAGGATATTTGGCCCAGTGGGCAGGGAATTACGGGAATCAGGTTACATGAGAATAATATCTTTAGCTCCAGAAGTTTTGTAATGCTAATAAAAAAAGGAATGATAGTAAAAGTAGTTAGCGGTGCCCACAAAGGTATGGAAGGGAAAGTCCTATTTGTTTCACCAAAAAAACAGCGTGTCATAATTGAAGGGGTAAATTTTATAAAAAAATCAACAAGGCCATCTCAAGAAAATCCTAATGGGGGAATAGTAGAAAAAGAAGCGTCTTTACATGCTTCTAATGTCATGGTTTTACAAAATGGTCAAGTTTCTAGAATTGGGTACAAAATTCTAGAAGATGGTTCAAAAATAAGAATATTTAAAAAAACAAATGAAGATACGCAGGTGCAGTAATGGCTAAGGCAAAATCAGATTCGAAAATTAAACGAATTAATAGCAGTGGTGGTGATTTCGTTCCAAATATAAAAAAGGCATATACTGAAAAAGTCGTTCCTAGTTTAGTATCTAAATTCTCATATTCAAATAATCTGGAGGTACCTAGATTAGTTGCAATATCTCTAAATATGGGCGTTGGTGATGCTAAAACGAATTCAAAAAGCTTAGATAGTGCGGTTGGTGAACTTGCTGCAATTTCAGGTCAAAAGCCAATTGTGACTAAATCTAAACAAGATATATCTAATTTTAAAATTAGAAAGGGGTTCCCTGTTGGGTGCAAGGTTACGCTCAGATCAATAAGGATGTATGAATTTTTCGAGAGATTAGTGTGTATCGCATTACCTAGAAGCAGGGATTTTAGAGGATTATCTTTCAAATCTTTTGATGGGAGAGGAAACTATAATTTTGGAATTAAAGAGCAAATAATTTTTGCAGAAATAAATTATGATAACATTGATTCAGTGAGAGGTTTAAATGTAACTATAAATACTACAGCTAATACTGATAATGAAGCGTATTGGTTATTAAAAGAAATGGGCCTTCCTTTAATCGATAAGCCTAAAGATAAAAAAATAGATGAGGCAGCTTAATGGCAAAAAAATCAAAAATTGTTCGTGAAAAAAAAATATTAAAAAATATTCAAAAGTATGCTCAGCTGAGAGCAGAATTAAAAGAAATAATAAATAATCCGAGTTCTTCAGTTGAAGAAAAAGATAGAGCTGTTGATAGATTAGATAATCTTCCAAAGTCTTCTAGTCGCACTAGACTTCGTAATAGATGTTTTATTACAGGCAGGCCACGTGGTATTATTAGGCGTTTTAAACTATCTAGATTATCATTTCGAGAGATGGCTTTGAATGGTGAAATTCCAGGTGTAACAAAGGCAAGTTGGTAGAGGAAAGCAGATTATGTCAATGACCGATCCCATAGCAGATTTTTTAACAAGAATACGTAACGCAATTAGTGCAAATAAAAGATGGGTAGATATTCCATCGTCAAATATAAAAAAGAGAATTGCGTTTGTTCTTAAAGAAGAGAAGTACATAAAAGATTTTTTCTTTATTAATGATGGTGATTTTATTACAATACGAATATTTCTTAAATATGATCTTAATGGAAAATCAGTTATAGAAAAAATAAGGCGTTGTAGTAGGCCTGGGCAACGTATTTATGTAGGTAGTAAAGACATACCTAGGGTGCTTGATGGACTTGGTGTCTCTATTTTATCCACGTCAAAAGGAGTGGTTAGTAACAAGTCAGCTAACCAGCTTGGTGTTGGCGGAGAACTTCTGTGTGAGGTTTATTAACTAATGTCTAGAATAGGAAAAAATCCAATTGTCATACCTGACCAGGTAAAAGTAGAATTAATTGATAATTTAATTAAAGTTTCAAGTGATAAAGGTGCTCAGTCATGGTCTATTCATCCGAATATTAAAGTTGAAGTCAAAGATAACAATATTTTTGTTGATAGAATTGATAATACTGCTCACAGTCGTTCCTTGCATGGCACTATTAGGCAAATTATAAATAATATTGTGATTGGGCTATCTAGTGGCTTTGAAAAAGAGCTGGAAATAATTGGCGTTGGCTATCAAGCAAGTATGGAAGGTAGTAGATTGCGATTGCAAATAGGTTATTCGCATGATATTTATTTTGATCTTCCAGAAGGGATAAGTATTACTGCGGAACGTACTATTATTAAAGTCAATGGAATAGATAAGCAACTTGTTGGATCAGTTGCATCAAAAATTAGGTCTTTTCGTAAGCCCGAGCCGTACAAGGGTAAAGGTATTAGATACAAAGATGAATACATTAGAATTAAGCAAGGAAAAACTGTGGGTGAATAAAAATGGGAATCTTTAATAATAATTTAAGACGTAAAAGTCGAAGAAGGAATAGAAGTAAGGATTCTTCTAGGTTTCATCCAGAGTATCTAAGATTGGTCGTTTACAGAAGCAATAAGCATTTTGAATCGCAGATAATTAATGATTTTGAAGGTCAAACAATTACCTCGTGCTCATCAAAAGATAAAAATTTAAAAAAGCAGGTAAATAAATCTAAAAACAAAACAGATTTATCAATTATTGTTGGCAAAAATCTTGCAAAACTAGCGAAAGAAAAAAATATAACAAAGGTTGTATTTGATAGGAACGGATATCCTTTTCATGGTCGTGTTAAAGCCTTCGCGGATGCTGCACGTAAAGCGGGGTTAAATTTTTAAAGGAGAGTAAATTGATAATTGTTAATCCATCAGAATTAGACCTTCTTGAAGAGTCTGTAATAAAAATTAATAGAACTGCAAAAGTTACTTCAAGGGGGAAGAGGTTTAGATTTTCTGCTCTTGTTGCAATTGGGGATGGTAAAGGTCACATTGGAATTGGACTTGGAAAAGCAAATTAGGTCATAATGTGCATTCAAAAGGGCAAAGAAATTGCAAAGAGAAACATAGTTAAAGTTCCATTAGTAAATGGTACTGTTCCTCATAAAATTATTGGCAAGCATGGAGCTAGTAGAGTAATGCTAAAGCCAGCATCACCAGGTACTGGGATAATTGCAGGCGGGCCAGTTAGATCTGTAATGGAGCAAGTAGGAATTCATAACATTCTTACAAAAAGATACGGCTCTAAAAATGCAATGAATCTTGTTTATGCGACCCTTAATGGATTAATAAACTTAAAGGATGCCGTAACTATTGCTAACAAAAGAGAGATAACAATAAAAGAGATCTTTAACTAGAAAATGTTAAGAATTACACAAATTAAAAGTTCGATAGGTTACAAACCAAAAGCTAAGAAAACACTCGCTGCTCTTGGCCTGAAAAAGTTAAACCAGTGTGTTAAGAAAGCTGACACACCTCAGATCAGAGGGATGATTAAAACAATAGAATATCTCTTAAAGGTTGAAAGGGTTTAGGGCATGAAGCTAGATTCATTAAATGCAGTAAAAGGTTCAGTAAAAAGAAAGAAAAGAATAGGGCGGGGACCTGGTACTGGTAGTGGTAAAACATCTGGAAGGGGACACAAGGGATCTGGTCAAAGATCAGGTAATAAAAAAAGACCTTGGTTTGAGGGCGGTCAAATGCCCTTATCTAGAAGGCTTCCTAGAAGAGGGTTTAAAAATATCTTTAAAGAGAAATGTCAAATTGTAAACATATGTGATATTGTGAAAATTAAAAAAACCCCTAAAATCGATGCTGTCGTTTTAAATGATAATGGACTCATAAGATCATCTCTGAAACCAGTAAAGGTATTGGGAAAAGGTGATATTGATGTAAAAATAAACGTAATAGCTTCATCTTTTAGTAAATCAGCAAAGAAAAAAATTGAAAAGGCTGGCGGGACTGCAATAGTAGAATGATAAATAAAATAAAAACAATTTTTACTATACCAGAGTTAAGAGCAAAAATATTTTATACTCTTTCAATTCTAATAGTAGTTAGGATTGGTGCCCATATACCTATTCCTGGTGTAGATGCAAATGCTTTAGCTGGCGCATTTGAGAGATTGCAAGATACATTATTTGGTCTTTTTAATATGTTTGTTGGAGGAGCATTTGAAAAGGCATCTTTGTTTTCCCTTGGAATAATGCCATATATCTCCTCATCGATTATTATACAGTTGATGGGCTCCGTCTTACCATATTTTCAAAGATTGCAAAAGGAAGGTGAGGCCGGTAGAAAAAAAATTACACAGATTACTAGGTATGGGACTGTATTAATTGCGGCAATGCAGTCATATGGTGTCACAGTTTTTTTAGAAAAAGAGCTTCAAGTGGTAATAAACCCTGGTGCCCTTTTTGTGTTCACTGCCATAATCAGTATGGTTACTGGTACTATTTTACTCATGTGGATGGGTGAGAAGGTTACTGAAAGGGGAATTGGTAATGGAATCTCACTAATAATAATGGTTGGTATTATATCCAGATTACCATTTGTCATTGGTAACGAAATTCGCGCAGTTATTGCTGGAGAAAAAATATTTATCTCTGAATTGGTTTTGATGGGGATTATGTTCTTGGTTATTTGTTTTGTGGTTCTTCTCACTCAAGGAACAAGAAAAATACCTGTACAATATGCTAAAAGAGTTGTTGGTAGGAAGGTGTATGGCGGTCAAAATACCCATATTCCTCTGAGAGTAAACACTGCTGGAGTTATGCCAATTATATTTGCTCAATCGATAATGTTCATTCCTAGCACAATATCTACCTTTTTTACAGATAGTGATTTTTCATCTAATATTATGCGCTGGTTTTCTTTTGAACATCCAGTATACTGGATATTTTTCGGCTTGATGATAATATTTTTTACATATTTCTATACTGCAATAGCATTTGATCCAATTCAGGTTTCATCACAAATGAAGCAACAAGGAGGTTTCATACCAGGAGTTAGGCCAGGGAAAAAGACTTCTGAGTACATAGATAATATACTTTCTAAAGTAACATTACCTGGATCCATAGCTCTCGCCATGGTAGCTATTTTCCCTTATATACTTATGCAAACTATGGATGTGGAGTATGATTTAGCTTCTTTTTTTGGTGGTACTAGTTTACTGATTATTGTTGGGGTGGCATTAGATACCTTACAGCAATTAGAATCTCATTTAATGATGCGGCATTATGATGGATTTCTTACTAGAGGAAAAATTCGTGGCAGGAGAAGAATGTAATGGTTTTTAAGAGATCCAACAGAGAAATTGAAATGATTTCAAAAAGTTGCCAGATTGTAGCAGATACTATAGAAATGTTAACCGAATATGTGGTACCTGGCGTAAGCTTAATTGATTTAGATAATAAGGCGGAAGAGTACATAGTTTCCCGCGGTGCTAGGCCGGCCTTCAAAGGCTACATGGGATTCCCATCTACATTATGCATCTCTATTGATGATGCTGTCGTTCATGGTATCCCCCATGGCCATTTACATTTAGAAGAAGGTCAAATTGTTGGAATTGATTGTGGTGCAGAGTTAAATGGATTCTATGGTGATCATGCTAAGACATTTGCAGTGGGAAATATTTCTGATGAAAAGACTAAGCTCATGCAAATCACTAAAGAATCACTGCATAAAGGTATAGAGCAGGCCAAACCAGGTAACTATACTGGTGATATTGGGCATGCTGTTCAAACTCATGCAGAATCAAACGGTTTTTCGGTTGTTAGAGAATTAGTGGGCCATGGTATAGGTGAGAATTTGCATGAAGAGCCTCAAATTCCTAACTATGGTAAGCCAAAACAAGGTTACAAGCTACATGCTGGGATGTGCATTGCGATTGAGCCTATGATTAACTTAGGTTCCAAAGATATTTTTACTGCAAAAGATGGTTGGACTATACTTACAGCAGATGGTTTAGTATCAGCACATTTCGAACATACAATAGCGATAAAAGAGGATGGTCCGCATATTCTCAGTAAGGTTAATAGAAATGGCTAAAGAGAAGGCAATTACTATAGATGGTGTTATAAAGGAAACTTTACCAAATGCAATGTTTAGAGTTGATGTGGAAATTGGCGGAGACCAACATACGGTATTAGCTCATGTAAGTGGTAAAATGAGGATGCATTTTATTAAAATTCTTCCTGGTGATGTTGTAACTCTTGAAATGAGTCCCTATGATTTATCTCGAGGCAGAATTGTGTATAGGAAGAAGTAATTTTATGAAAGTCAGAGCATCAGTAAAAAAAATGTGCGCAAAATGTAAAATAATTAGACGTCATGGAAATGTGTTGGTTATTTGTGAGAACCCTAAACATAAGCAAAGGCAAGGATAAAACTAATGGCACGAATTGTAGGTATAGATATTCCAAGGAACAAAAAAATTGCTTATTCATTATGTTATATTCATGGAATTGGTCTTTCAACAGCCTTTAAAATATGTGAGAAAGCAAAAATAGATACTGAAAAAAGGGTGCAAGATTTAACAGAAAAGCAAATCGTATCAATTCGAGAGGCAATTAATGACCTAGGGATGAATGTTGAAGGTGAATTACGATCCCTCAATGCTATGAATATTAAAAGGCTCAAAGATGTAGGCGCATATAGAGGCTTAAGACATAGAAAAGGATTACCAGCTAATGGACAGCGGACAAAAACCAATGCTCGAACACGTAAAGGTAAAAAGCGAACCATCGGATTAGGTAAGAAAGCTATATAAATTAATAATAAGGAAAAATTGTGGCTGAAAATAGACAAAAGAAAAAAAAGAAAATTGTTGACAGTAATGCAATCGCGCACGTGAAATCAACTTTCAATAATACCCATGTTACAATCACAGATAAATTTGGAAACGTTATTGTGTGGCAAAAAGCTGGATCTTCTGGATTTAAAGGTTCCCGTAAAAGCACCGCTTATGCTGCAACTTTAACGGCTCAAAAGGTAGCGGAGTCTGCTCTTGCAATGGGTGTAATTAGTATTGCTGTAGAGGTTAAAGGTCCAGGAGCTGGAAGGGAATCTGCAATTAGAGCTTTAGCAGTATCTGGATTGCAAATAACATCTATCAAGGATGTTACACCATTGCCCCATAATGGATGTCGTCCACCTAAAAGAAGGCGCGTTTAAAATTAAATACGAGAGATAAACGAATATGGCAAAACTCAACCAATCAAGAGGAAAACTAGTAAGAAAATTTGGTGAAAATATTTTTGGTAATCCGAAATATGATAGATTATTAAATCGAAAGCCTTATGGCCCAGGCCAACATGCACAAACACGTCGAGCTAAAGTTTCAAATTATGGATTACAATTGAAGGAAAAGCAAAAAATAAAATTCATGTATGGTCTTCTTGAAAAGCAATTTAGAATTACATTTAAAAAAGCCGAGAGGCTTAAAGGCGAAACAGGGACAAACATGCTGCAATTACTCGAGAGTAGGTTAGACAATGTTGTTTATAGACTAGGTTTTGCGCCAACTAGGCCTTCGGCAAGACAATTGGTTAGTCATAAACATTTTTTAGTCAATGGCAGACCAGTTAATATTCCCTCATATATTTTGAAAACTGGAGATGAAGTTTCTGTTAAAGAAAAAAGTAAAAAAATGGAAATTATTTTAGATTCTATAAGGATAGTTAAGGGAGATATTGATTTACCTTGGTTAGATCTCGATAAAGCAAAAATGCTTGGAGTTTTTATCAGGATTCCAGAAAGGGATGAAATGAACCTAACAATTAATGAACAATTAGTCGTAGAACTGTATTCTAAATAATTTTATAAGAAAAGGAAAAATTATAAATGGATAAATCATTTAAACTAAAAGTAAAAACAGATGAAAAATCATTAACTGACACAAATGGTAAGTTTACTATAGAACCTCTAGATAGAGGCTATGGAATTACTCTCGGAAATGCAATGCGGAGAGTTCTTTTGACTAGTATACCTGGAGCTGCAATTACTCATGTAAAAATTGATGGTGTAGATCATGAATTTTCCTCAGTTAAAGGTGTGAAGGATGATGTCGCTGACATTATAATGAACTTAAAAAAGATTAGATTCAAGTTAATGGACAATAATCCTGACAAAATTAATATTTTGTTAAAAGGTAAAAAAGTTGTTACTGCCAAAGATATTCAGGCTGTTAGCGATCAATTTGAGATTTTGAATCCAGACCAATACATAACTGAAGTGAATTCAAGTAGTAAATTAGAAATGGAGCTCAGGATCGGTATTGGTAAAGGTTATGTTCCATCTGAAGAAAATGAATTACCAAATTTAACAGTTGGGACTTTATCTATTGATAGTATTTTTAATCCAGTTACTAAAGTCAGTTACAGTGTTAAGCCTGTTCCTGGTGCAAAAGAACCGATAGAGATTTTAACCGTTGAAGTGCAAACAGATGGATCAATTAATCCTAAAGATGCTATAAGTTACTCTGCTACTTATATCAGAGACCATTTAAAGTTTGTTGAGGCTATTGCAAACCCAGAAATTCTTGAAATTTCTAAAGGAGTATCAGATGAAACCCTTGCCCTTAGGAATTTATTGAATCAAGCTATCGATGAGATGGAATTATCTGTTAGAAGCTTTAATTGTTTGCAAGCAGCTGGAATTAAGTATATCCATGAGTTGGTAAGTAAAGAAGAAAATCAAATGCTTAAGTATAAAAACTTTGGAAGAAAATCCTTAACTGAATTAGTTGAAAAGCTCAGTTCTATGGGGCTTAATTTTGGTATGGATACTAGAAAAATAATGGCAGAAGAGGGGTGAGAATTAATGCGGCATAGGAAAAAAGGTCGTAAGCTAGGCAGAAAAAATGGGAATAGAAGAGCCTTGCTCATGAATCTCGCAACGCAGTTGGTCATGCATAAAAGGATCAAAACCACTGATGCGAAGGCCAAAGAGTTAAGATCATTTATTGAGCCACTCATTACACTCGCAAAAAAGGGTGACCTTCATTCAAGGAGAATGGTGATTAAAAAGATTCCGCATAAAAATATTGTTAGTTCTATTTTTAAGGAAATTGCCCCTAGGTTTTCTGATAGACCAGGCGGATATACAAGAATAATAAAGTTAGGCTACCGAGATAACGACAGGGCGCCTGTATCAGTTATAGAATTTGTAGACATGGTTGAAATTTCTAGTTCTGAAGATAAAGAGACCGATGCTTCCTAAAAAATAGATTTTAAGCCCGGCGTAGTAATATCTATCATGGTGATCTTAAGGTTTATTCTCAAATTATTTTTATCTAGTATAGCCTTCTCAAATTCTCAACAGAATATTAGGGCTCTTTGGATCGTAAGAGACCATATGGTTAGTCCTCAGCTAATAAATAATGTAGTAGAATTCGCTGAAAAAAATAATTTTAATCATATATTTGCACAGGTAAGAGGAAGGGGTGATTCGTTTTATAATTCTAATATTGTACCAAAATCTAACTTAGTTGAACCTGATTTTGATCCCTTACTTTATTTGATATCAAGTTGTAAAAATAATGATATAAATGTTCATGCATGGCTAAATATATATTATTTATGGTCATCACCAGTTAAGCCCACACACAAGAATCATCTGATTTTTCAAAAACCTGAGTGGATAGATAGAAAAATCGATGATGAATATATTTTGAAAAGTGAATTCTTATTTGAAGAAAATAAAATTAATATAGATAAAGAGGGTTTTTTTCTAGCGCCATCTAACCCTGATGTCAATA
>MDSZ01025351.1_pt1 | contig 12083 bp, 4 predicted proteins | sample 811201 | NCBI WGS metagenome assembly MDSZ01 (sample SAMN05326647, study PRJNA326480) | marine metagenome | isolation source: seawater | place: Indian Ocean: North | collected 2010
GCAGGTATTATGACTGTAACAGTCGCTGGTCATGGATTCATGAACAATGACAGAGTTAAGTTTGATACTGGAGCAATATCATTGAAGTGTGCTAGAGATGCTTATAGGATTGCTCATGCATATCCTCGTGTCTCGGATCCTATTCATGGTAAGTGGGTATCTATTGCAAGCACTACTGTTAATACATTTGCGGTAGATGTTGGCGCAACTGGTCCTAATGATCAATTTGCACATACTTTTGATAGTGCAACAACAGGTGGTATTAAGAAACAGACTGGATATATTACTCTTCAGGTTGGTGTTTCAACTGACACATCTGAACATCGTTATGATATAGGTGCAGGACATGAGGCAACTGATGCAGTAGTATCTGGTGGTAACCATACTCATAGATTCCTTAATGCTACTCCTGGTGCTATTCAGTATGGTGGTAATCATGCTCATCAATTTGTTAGTGCATCTGCTAACCCACTTCGTATTGATACTTGGGCTGGTACTGCTTTGACTCCAACAAATGCTGTATACAATCCTACTTCTGGAGTTTTACAGTTCACAGTTCCTAATCATGGGTTAGTGAAACCAGAAAACTTTAAGTTGGCAGGTGTTGGTGTTACTTGCATATATGGTTCTAAGACTTATCCTAGTGGTGTTCAAGGTTACTATTACAGTGTAAGATCTGTAGGAACCACTACATCCTTTACTACATTTGTTGGTGTATCTACACTAGCACATCCTTATACTGGTGGTGGTCTTGTTAGAGTTGGTTTAACTACTAACTTCTATCCTGATTATGATCAAACATTAGATGTAACTGGTATTATTTCCGCTAGAACATTTAGAGTTAATGCAGGTCCAAGTACAATTCCACACTCTTATCATAATGGTGGTACTGTTTCTCCTTGGTATACTTTAAACTTTGGTTCTGGTTATACTACTAATCTTGGTACTATTACTGCAATAGGCGCATCAGATCCTAATAATCTAGGGTCAGGAGCAACTATAACTGCAATTGTGGGTGCAGGTGGTTCTTTAGTATTCACTATAGATAATGGTGGATCTGGATATAGTGAAGATACATTAATAGATGTGATACAACCATCTGGTCATAATATGGCAGTGGTTGGTAATTATCGAGAAGGTATTGGTAATACTACAACTACTGGTGTTGGATGTTCTATTACAGTTGATATAATTGGATTAAGTACTAGTTATGTTGGATATTCGACTGGACCAGAATTTGAATTGTCTGAAGTCCAATGGTGGCATTTTTCAAAATCTGGATATGGATTTAAGTTAGGTGATAAGTTTAATTTAGTTGGATTATCTACTGATCCTAATGCTGGTGATTTATTTGAACCATTTGAAGTTGAAGTGGTTAATATATTCAATGATGATATTTCATCTTGGCAATTTGGTAATTTAGATTATATTGATAATATTAAACCATTCCAAGATGGTAACAGACGAAGATATCCTTTATACTATCAAAACCAGTTAGTCAGTTTTGAAATTGATAATAATGATGCAGATTCTAGAGAAATTGATTTAGGACCAGTTCTTCTAATATTTGTCAATGGTGTTCTTCAAGAACCTGATAAGCATTATACATTTAAAGGTGGAACTTCAATTAATTTTGAAACACCTCCTACTGTAGAAGATGATGTCTTTATTTTCTTCTATAGAGGAACAGTTGGTGCTGATAGTATATTCTTTGATGTTAATGAGATTATCAAAGAAGGTGATTCTGTAGAATTATTCAAGAGTTCAGAACTTGAAAAAAATAATGTTCCTAAAGATAACACCAATTTTGCTCAACAAAGTGAAAGAATCGTACAGAGAATAGCTACTGCATCTGTTGTAGAAACTCCTTTCTATCAAGGTTCTGGTGTTAATAATGATAACTATAAACCATTGCGCTGGAATAAGCAAAAAAGAGATATAGTTTTTGCTGGTGGATTAGTCTCTAAAGCAAGAGATTCTAGTGAAGCGCAAATTTATCCTAATGCTAATGTTCTTGCTGGATATGCAGCAACTGATACAACACTATTTGTTGACCAAGTTCTTAACTTTAGAGATATTGATGGTTTATTAACTGATGACTTTGGACTCTATATCTATGGTGTTGGTATTGGTACTACAGCGCAAGCAGGTGTTAACTGGGAGTATTGGAATGATATTGATCCTTTAAATACTGATGTTAAGGGATATGCTGGTCTTGTTACTGGTATTACAACTTCCGTTGGTGTTGGTACTGATCTTGCAATCGTATTCCAATTAGACACTAATGATTTAGTTAATTCTGAAAACTCTTCCTTTGTTACTGGATTTACTACTGGATATCCATTTAAACTTTATGGTTCAGGTATAACACCAGCTGCAGGTGTTATAACCAGTATTGATGCACATGATTCTGATATAATTGGCATTAGTACCTATGAAGTTGACAATATATACTATGCACATTCAGTTTCTTGGGATGGTAGTGCTAGAACTGGAGTAATTACTTGTAATATCCATTCTGGTACTAATATTAACGGATTGGTTGGTGTTGGATCAACCTTACATCCTGCAGCAAGATTTACATGGGGACGCTTCTCTTCCGCTATTAGGGATGTTAATTACCCACTCTCACTCACAGTTAAGGGACTTGATTATGATCCAGACTTAGATAAATGGCCAATTGTTCAAAGAAGGAATATTGGACTGCGTAATACTGGAGCCCTCGATAAAACCTTATAAATACCAAAATAGTAAGACCTCACACTAGAACATTGCAATGGCAGCAATTATAACCGACCAGTTTAGGATTATTAACGCTAATAACTTCATGGATGATGTTACTAGTGGGAATAACTCTTACTATGCGTTTCTAGGATTGGCGAATCCTACAATATCGGGATTTGGACGCACAGATACTTGGAACAGTACTACTGTTCAACCACCATCACCTACTGACAGTATTAATTACAACAATCATGTCTATGACACGATGTTGTTTGGAAGAAAAGTATTTCCTGGTGATGTTAGGAGATTAGTTAGAAAAGTTACTTGGACAAAAGGTACATCATATGACATGTACCGTCATGACTATAGTACAACTAATCGTTCCCTAGTATCTAACTCAAGTAGACTGTATTCAGCAAACTATTATATTATGAATAAAGACTATAGAGTCTATGTTTGTATTGATAATGGTTCTGCTGGTATTTCTACTATTGCTGGTTCTTCATTAGATGAACCAACTTTTACTGATCTTGAACCATCTTCTGCTGGTGTAAGTGGTGATGGATATCTTTGGAAGTACATGTTTACTGTACCTCCTGCGGATATCGTAAAATTTGACTCTACTGAATATATTGCGGTTCCTAATGAATGGGAGACCACAGATTCTGCTGACATTAAAGTTGTTAGAGATAATGGAGATTCTACTACTAATAGTAATCAGATTAAAGTAGTTTCTATCGATGAGTCTGGTGTAGGATATAGTTTCCTTTCTAGTCCTATTGAAGTAGATATTATTGGTGATGGAACTGGTGGTAAAGTTAGAATCCTAACTAATACCAATGGGCAAATAATATCTGCCCAAGTTACTAATGGTGGTTATGGATACAGTTATGGTCGTGTTGATCTTTCATCTATTAATGGTTCAGCAACTAAGTTTGCTAAATTAACTCCTATTATTCCACCGTCTTTGGGGCATGGTTATAATGCTTATAAAGAACTTGGAACTGATAAGGTTTTAATTTATACAAGATTTGACTCCTCATCTTATGATTTTGCTTCTGATACTAGATTTGCACAAGTTGGATTAATCAGAAATCCTACTGCAATTGGTGTTGCTGGTACTAATTATCTACAGTCATCTGAATTCTCAGCATTGAGATCTCTTAAATTTACTGGAGATACTACACAAGCTCTTGGTATTGGAACACAAATTGAACAAAATATTACTGGAGTTGGTACTGCAAGAGGATATGTTGCCTCTTATGATATTGACACTAAGGTAATTAAGTACTTCCAAGATAGAAGTTTATCTTATAACCAATCAACATTTGATGCTACTGATAGCATAGAAGTTAACAATCAGGCTCCTGTAATTAATTTCCAATCTGGTGCTTCTGCTAACGCAGTCACTAGTACTTCTTTCAGTGTCAATGTGGATGCTACATTTAGTGGTATATCTACAACTACACCTGCTGGTAAGGTTGTAGACCTTGGCGTTCAGTTTACAAATGGTATTGCTGAATCTGAAATAAATAAGAGGAGTGGCGAGATCATATATCTTGATAATAGACCTGCTATTACAAGAAATGTTCGTCAAAAAGAAGACATCAAAATCGTATTAGAATTCTAAACCGATGCCACAACAGACTAACCTGAACATAAGTCCATATTACGACGACTTTGACAGGTCATCAAATTATCATAAAGTTCTGTTTAAGCCAGGATTCCCTGTTCAAGCTCGTGAATTAACAACCTTACAATCTATTCTACAGAATCAGATTGAACAGTTTGGTAGTCATATGTTTAAAGAGGGTTCTGTAGTGATCCCTGGTGGTATTACTTACGATGGAGATTATTTTGCTGTTCAATTAGATGCAACTCATTTAGGAACTGATATTGAAGTTTATATAAAAGATCTTGTAGGAAAGAAAATAAAAGGACAAACCTCAGGTGTTACTGCAAAAGTTATTAATTATATAACTGCTAGTGAGTCTAGAACTTCGACTGCAACAATATATGTAAAATATATGTCTCCTGGTCCTGGCGGATCTTTTGAGTACTTCCAAGATTCTGAATTGTTATTGATGGAAGAACCTCTCACTTATGGTAATACTACCATAAACACTGGTTCATCTGTTGCAGGTACAATTCAACAGGATTCTTGTAGTTCTGCATCTGCAGCTTCTATTTCTAGTGGTGTATATTTTGTAAGAGGTACTTTTGTTAAAGTAAATAAGCAAACTTTAATTCTTGATCAATATAATAACAAACCTTTCTTTAGGGTTGGATTGCAAGTAGTAGAAAAAGCAATTAACGCTAAAGAAGATCCTGGACTATATGATAATGCAAAAGGATTTTCAAACTATGCTGCACCAGGCGCAGATAGGTTAAAAATAGAACTTGTTCTTGCTAAAAAAGCTCTTGATGATTTTGATGATACTGATTTTATTGAAATTATAAGAGTAAGAGCTGGTATTATTGAAAAGCATATCAAGAAGAATACTGAATATAATTTAATTAGGGATTATGTTGCTAAGAGAACTTTTGATGAGTCTGGAGACTATACTACTAGTCCATTCTTTATTAATGTTAGGGATAGTTTAAATGATAGAATGGGTAGTGAAGGTGTATATTATGTTACTGAAAGTACTAGAGAAGGAAATGTACCAAGTGATGATTTAGCTGTTGTTAGTGTTTCTCCTGGAACAGCATATGTTAAAGGATATGAATATAATACTGTAGGAGAATATATTGATGTAGCAAAACCAAGAGAAACTTCCGAAAAGATTACTGAATCATTTTCTTTAAGATTGGGTAATAGACTTAGGTTGAATGGTGTTAGTGGCATTACAACATTTAGAAATACTATTGATCTACAATCTGGTATTTCTAGTTCAAAGGTTGGTGAGGCTAAGATTTATAATTTTGGTTTAGTAGATTCTAAGTATAATGATAATTCAACTGAGTTTGATGCTTATCTTTATGATGCTCAGTTTTATACTACATTAAATCTTAATGATAATGTTAGTTCTACTGAAGTTATCGAATCTTCTTATATTGAAGGTGCTGAAAGTGGTGCTACAGGATATTCAATAGCTGCTGGTGCTGGTAGTAGTACGATAACTCTAACTCAAGTATCTGGTCATTTCCAAGCAGGTGAGAAGATTAATTTTAGAAGTAATAAGAACTTATCACGAACTGTTGATACAGTTATCAATTATAGTATGGATGATGTTGAGAATGTTCAACAGGCAAATACCTTTTATGCTAAGAAGAAGTTAAATGAAACTATACCATACAATATTGGTAGTTCTGATGTTCGTATAACGACTGGTGGTGTTTGTACTTCTACTGGTAAGACATTTGAAAGGTTTAAGCCTGGTGATGTAATCATCTATTACAGAGCTAACCAATCTTTACCTAATCGTAATGTTGTTAGTGTTGTTGCTGCAGATGGCAGCAGTATGACAGTTGTTGCACTGACTACTAATCCTAATTTGTATACTGGATCTCTTCCAGGTAGTACCTTTACAGGTCCAATCTTTAAGGGTACAGGTGGATTAACTAATGAGGATAATGCTGGTTTATATCTAAAACTTCCACGAACTAATATTTCTGATATTGATTTTACTGGGGCAGAACTACTTTTAACTGAACAAATAACTGGTGAAACTACATCTGGTAGTGGTGAACTTGTAGTTCCAATTACATCAGTTAATATTGATGATGTCAATTTTGTTGCATTTGATCAGGAAAGATATCAAGTTCAATATTCTGATGGTACAGTTGCTTCTATTGACCAATCTCAAGTAACAGTAACTGACACAACTCTTACCATTAAAGGATTGGGTAATTCTCAAACTGGTATGACAGTTAATGTCACAGTTGCTAAACAGAATGTTAAGAATAAGGTTAAAGATTATAAGAGAAGTCAGCAACTTTCTATCATATATTCTGATAAAGATGGATCAGGTTCAACTGCTGGTCAAACAATAGATGATGGATTGACTACTAGTGGATTATATGGTATTAGGGTACAAGATCAAGAAATATGCTTAAACCATCCTGATGTATCAGAGGTTGTTGCTGTTTATGAATCTTTAGATAAAAATACTCCTATTCTTGATGAATTAGTATTTACATCTACTGATCCTATTTTCCAGAATGCAATTGTTGGTGAGAATATTGTTGGTCAGAATACTAATGCTGTAGCAAGAATAGTTGCTATTATTCCTGGTGATAGTAAGATTCAAATAGTATATAAAACACTAGATAATTTCCAACTTCTTGAAACTTTAGAGTTCCAAGAATCAAACTCGACTGCTACACTTCAAGCAGTATCTCCTGGTAAATATAATGATGTAACTGACGCATTTACTTTAGATAAAGGTCAAAGAGAACAGTATTATGATTATGCAAGACTATTGAGAGTTAATGATGGTTATGTTCCATCTAAACAACTTCTAGTTATTTACGATAGGTATGATATTCCATCTTCAGATACTGGAGATGTATTTACTGTCAATAGTTATGATGCAGAAAGATTTAGTAAAAATATTCCAGGTATAGGAAAAGCAAATTATAGAGCATCGGATACTCTTGATTTTAGACCTAGAGTACCAGAGTTTACTCCTGCTAGTGCTAGTGTATCACCATTCTATCCATCTAATAGAAATAATTTTACTTTAGATAGAATTGTAACCCCTAATGAATCTTCTAGATTTAGTTATAAGCATTATTTCGGAAGAATTGATAAGGTATTACTTAAGACTACAGGAAACATGATTGTTCAGAAGGGTACTCCTTCTTCTAATCCCAAACCTCCTGCTGATGACCCTAATGCAATGTCACTTGCCACTATTGTGTGGCCTCCATATCTTTATGAGACAACCAGCGCAAAGGTTTTCTTAAATGATAATAGAAGATATACGATGCGTGATATTGGTAGAATAGAAGATAGGGTTGATCATCTTGAAAGTATAACTACTTTATCTTTATTGGAACAAAAAGCAGCAACTTTACAAGTTAAAGATGCAGATGGTCTTGATCGATTTAAGAGTGGTTTCTTTGCAGATTCCTTTAAGACTAAAGACTTTATTGATATAGCATCTCCAATTGATGTTGATGTTGATAGAGGTCATATGAAACCTCTAACAGATCTTAATTCTTTAGATCTACAGTTGTTGCCTTCTACAGATCAAACTCCTGAGACATTAGATTTTACTCAAGATTTTGATTTGTTGGATGATAATGCCCAAAAGACGGGTAGAATGATTACTCTTAAGTATAAAGAGACTGAATTTGTAGCACAAAATTTTGCAACTAGAGTAGAGAATCTTAATCCATATCTAGTTTATAGTTATATTGGTAACTTAAAGTTAAATCCAACTAGTGATAATTGGATTAATACAGAAAGAACTCAAACTCTTACAACTCAAATTATTAGAAGAAGAGTATTTGATACTAGAGTAGCAGTACAAAATGTTGATGGTGGATTTGGACAGGATGAGCTACAAGGAAGTACTAATGAATTTGTTTCTAATGTAGAAAGGGATGATATTACTTCAGAGAATACTTATATCGCTCAAGAAACATTTGATCCATTTATTAGGTCTAGAAATATTGAATATAGTGTAGATGGTTTAAGACCAAATACTAGATTCTTTACATTCTTTGATAATCTTGGTAATGTTGATGTAGTTCCTAAAGTTATAGGAATTGAGAATGTTATTGGTGCATTTACTGTTGGTGAGACTATTACTGCTCTTGTAAATGGTGAAACTTATACATTTAGACTTTGTAGACCAGATCATAAATCAGGTCCATTTGCTGAACCAACAGTAACATATGAGGTAAATCCTTTAGATAGAAACGAAACTTTACCTACAGCATATTCTCAGGGTTCAACCGCTATCAATATTGATACTGCTGCTCTTTGTAATCAAGCACAGGGAGATTTCTTTGGATATCTTCCAGTTGGTACTGTAGTTTCTGGTAATACCAGTGGTGCTCAAGCAACAATATCCAACCTTAATTTATTCTCAGATCCTTATGGTGATTTGACTGCATGTGTTTGGATTAGAAATCCATTTGCTTCACCAACTCCTCTTGCTAGGGTAAGATCAGGTGAAAGAGAATTTAAAGTAACTTCCAGTTCTGTCAATGCGTCTGGATTAAGAGGTAGTACTGCTATTTCTTCTGCTGAAGCAATATACACAGCAGTTGGAACAACAAGAATTGTACAAACTGATGTAAGAGTTACAACTTTAGAAACTACAACGATACAAAGAGATGTAACGCTGACCTTTGTAAACCGTAGACCGCCCCCACCACCTCCTCCACCACCCCCAGTTATTATTAATAACACTACGGTTATTGATAATACACAAACTATTATACAACAAGTGCCTGTTCCTGTTCCTGCTCCTCCGCAGGCTCCAGAGAACGATGACCCATTGGCACAGTCATTTACGGTGGATAGATTTGGTGCATATGTAACATCTGTTGATGTATACTTTGCTACGATGGCTGATCCAACAATTCCTGCTTTTGTTGAGCTTAGAACTGTTGAAATCGGAACACCAACTCATAAATTAGTGTCTCCTGATGCTAGAAAGGTTCTTACATCAAATGATATTAATCTTTCTGATGATGCTTCAGTCGCAACTAATGTTAAGTTTGATGCTCCAGTTTACTTAGAGCCTAATACAGAGTATGCATTAGTTGTAGGAGCACCTACAAACACTTATGAAGTCTTTACAGCAGAGATGGGACAGACTGCGCTTAATGCACAGTTACTTCCTAATGCTGCAGGTAGAGTCTATAGCAATCAATTTACTGTAGGTTCATTATTCAAATCTCAAAATGCTACTACATGGACTCCATGTCAGTTTGAAGATTTAACCTTCAAAATTTATAGAGCAGAATTTGAATCCAGTGATGCTGTAGTAACATTCCAAAATCCACCTCTTAAATCAAATAATGGTATTTTACCAGCTTTGAATAAGAATCCAATTGAAGCACTTCCTAAGAAAGCTGCAATTGGAATTACTACAACAACTAATGCTGGTCTAATAGGAACAGTATTTACTGTTGGAAGAAAGGTTGGTGATGCTTCTGCTGATTATCGATATGGTTATATCGAAGATGTTGGTGGACCAGTTGATACTAGTGGTGTTCTTGCTGTTGGTATTCAAACCAATGGTTCTGGATATGGAACTGCAGCCGCATCTGTTAATACTTATAACATAACAGGTAATGGTGTTGGGTTAAAACTTAATGTCACTGTTGGTGGTGGTAATTCAGCAATTACTGCTGTTACTATTAGTGATGATGGTGAAGGTTACAAAATTGGTGATATGGTCGGAATTGTAACTGCTGATATGAGTGGTTCTGGTTCTGGTGTTAAGATTGGTATTAATTCTCTTGGTGGTTTAGATACTCTTTATCTAACCGATATACAAGGAGAAGAATTTACTGATGGTGCTGATATCATCTACTATCATGAACTTGGTACTACTATTGACTCTACTTTAGATGTTACTAGGTATGATGCCACTGGTAGTCTTTATACTGGTGAATATGCACGAGTATCTTACTTCAATCATGGAATGTATGGTACAGGTAACAAGGTGTCCATTAGTGGCGCATCTCCAGATACTTTACCAACAGAAACTTCAACTGTAGTTAATTCTACAACTAGTGCTATTGCAATTGGTGATAGTACAGGATTTGATGTATTTGAAGGATGTTTAGTTAGTGCTGCTAACACTGCTTATGCTATTATCAACAACGAGGTTATTTCTTATACTTCAGTTGGTATTAATACACTAAGCGGTATTGTTAGAGGTGTTAATAACACTCAATCTATTAATCATGCTCAAGGATCTACTATTCAGAAGTATGAACTTGGTGGAATTGATTTAGGTAAGATCAATACTGATCATGATGTTGAGGTTCTGGAAAGGAACATGGATGACTTTGTTATTAAGATTGATAGACAAGGAAGAAGTTCTGATATATCAGCTCTTCAACAACCTCAACTATCATTTGCTTCTAATAGTCATGCTGGTGGTGCTAATGTACATGCATCTAAGAATATCCAGTATGATACCATTACTCCACTCTTTGATATCACAGTACCAGGTCCAACGGATACTGCTACAATGAGTTTTAGAACTGTAAGTGGAACTAGTATTGATGGTAATGAAGCATCATTTGCTGATAAGGGATTTGAGAATTTTGTTCTCAATCAACCAACAAGACTACCTGATACTAGAATAGTTGCATCAGAAGTTAATGAAAATACTAGGTTAACTAACCTCTTTAGAAATAGATCTTTAACTGCTAGAGTTGCTTTAAGTAATGGTGGGAACTTCTGGAGTTCTCCAATGATTTGCTTAGATACTATGGCTGTTAAGTTCTCTTCTAATAGACTTAATAAACCAATTGGTGATGAAGATTATCCTAATGACAGTAGAGTTAATGCTCTATTTGGTGATGTTCATACATCCTACTATACTTCTAGGGTAATTAACATTAAACAACCAGCAACTTCTCTTAAAGTAATTCTTGAAGGATTTAGACCTACATCAACTGATTTCAGAGTTCTTTACAGTCTAATTAGACCAGATTCTAGTGAAATCGATCAAAAGTTTGTACTCTTCCCAGGGTATAAGAATAGTGTCGATACTACTGGTGATGGTTTTGGAGATACTCCAATAGATACTTCTAAGAATGATGGTCGTCCTGATAAATTTGTCAATCCAGATGAAAATTTCAGGGAATATCAGTACACAATCAATGATTTAGAACCTTTCACAGGGTTTGTAATTAAGATTGTGATGAATGGAACTAATCAAGCACAAGTACCTGTGATTAAGAACATAAGGGCATTGGCATTGGCATGATACCAGTTAAAGGTTATGATAATCTTTATAGAGATGAAGATACAGGAGCTATCATTAATGCTGATAGCTCCTCTTATGCTGCTTATATGCAGTTAAAATCTAAAAAGAGGATGGAAAAAGCAGAGCTAGATAGTATGAAACAAGAGATCTCTGAGATAAAGGAGATGCTTGCCAAAATTACATCAAAATTATGAGAGATCCCCATCTAGAACACTTAAGATTTCTTCACGGTGATGACGCAGTTACAGTACCTGTAGCTGAATTAGGAGATCTTGAGATACTAAGAAATGATATAGATCGATTGGATAGAAAATTCGATCAGGTAACTCAAGTACTGACAGAAGTTCTAACAGAGATAAAGAAACTAAATACCTTATAGGATAATAGTAATGTAAAAAGATGGCAGTATATGTCTCTAACTTACAGATTGAACAAGGTGCTGATTTTGAA
>MDSZ01174606.1_pt1 | contig 12083 bp, 15 predicted proteins | sample 811201 | NCBI WGS metagenome assembly MDSZ01 (sample SAMN05326647, study PRJNA326480) | marine metagenome | isolation source: seawater | place: Indian Ocean: North | collected 2010
ACCTTCTGTTGTTGGTACAGTATCAAACTGTTCTACTCTATCCTTAATATATTGATGGAATTCTTTTTCTTTAAATTCTTTAGGATACATTCCAAAGTCTTGTAATACTTTTTCCCCGTTATTGGGGTGTAAAGGTGGTTCAATACGTGTTGCACATACAACTGTTTTTTCTTTTAAATGTTTATATGCTTCAAAATCAGCATTTTTACCTAAAATCATATCAGCATGAAATATCATAAAAATATCTGTTGTTGATTTTTCAATACAAAAATCATATGCTCGGCCAATTCCATATAACTCTTCTCCTAATTTAGGATTCACGTAGTAAGATAAACTATATTCGTCTTTTACTTGCTCTAACCACTCAACTGTACCATCTTCATCTGAATCAACAAATATTATGATATCATGATCGTTTCTATAAGAGTTATTTCTTATTGATGGGATACAGGTTTTTAAATAGCGTAAATTTGATTTACTTGGTATACAAAATGTTATTTTATCCATTATTTGCTAATTTATCTAATAATCTACTAATTTCCCCATCACTTTTATTTATTTCAGCAAGTATAGGCCTTGATTCTTCAGGAGAATATTTAAATGCTACTCTAAGGATATCCATCCAATTTTTATTATTTTTAGTTCTAACTGCTTCTACAGCATCAATTATTTCTAAGTCTGTCATTTAATTAAATCTTTTACTTTTATATCCCAAGATTCAATCCCAGGAAAATCTTTTACATAATGCAAACTACCACCTTGAGGTTGAGTTTGTGGTAATATACTACCTTTTGTTATGTTTTCAAAATTATCTATAAAAAGAATTTCAATTTCTTTTTTTAATTTATCATAAGAAGAAGATAAAGTTTCACTATTTTTCAAATAAATTTCTTTTTGAATAAAAATATCTCCTGTATCAATGCCTTCATTTATAGCATGAATTGTAACACCTTTTGGAGTATTATCTACCCAACTCCAATAATTAGGATCAGCTCCCTTATTCCAAGGAAGATAAGAAATGTGCAGATTAATTATTGGGTTTTTAGAAGAATTAATGTGTTCTTTTTTTAAAATATGTCTATACCCATAACTTACTATCCAATCAAATTTGCATAACTTTTTAGGGGTTAGTTTTTCTTCCGTATTTTGTGTTTTATAGTTATAATTTAAAAAATCATATACATCATTATTACTAGGGCCTAAATATAATACTTTCATTTTATAAAATCATCAAATTTGTAATCTTTATTTGCCTTACTTCCTAATACCCATTCAAAATCGCTAGCAGGAATATTACCTTTTAAAAAGGGTCTTTTAGTAGTAATATTATCTATAGTTAATATTTCTCCTTTTTTAATTGGTTTTTTAGATACAACTGAACGCATAGCCTGGGTAAATTGTTGTTCAGAATTTGATATTGGTGTTGATTGGGTTTTTTGGATAGATTTTTCAGCAAACCTAATATGCTCTACCATTTGTTTTAGTTCGTTTGGTTCTAGCGCAAATGGGTGATCAGGTCCAGGTAACTTTTTACTTAATGTAAAGTGTTTTTCTATTATTGTAGCCCCTGCTGCTACAGCTAAAGCGGGTGTTAAAGGACTTTCAGTATGGTCAGATAAACCCCACCTATATCGAGTATCTTGAGATAATTGTTTCACTATATTTATTCCTACATCTTCAATTGGGGTTGGATAAGCATTATTACAGTGCATAAAACTTAACTCGTTTCCATATTTATCTGCTATTTCAAATATTTTGCCTAAATAGTTCATTTCAAACCCAATACCTAAAGAAATAACTAAAGGTAATTTTGAAGAAGCGACCATATCAATAAATCTAAAATCTGTTGATTCAAATCCTGCTATTTTTAATCTTTTAACCCCTAAATTAACTAATTCATCTACTGCTTTTTCATCAAATGGAGTTGACATAAACTCAATATTTTTTTCATCACAGTACTGTTTTAAATCTTTTTGCCATTCTCTAGGTAATTCAATATCTTTAATTAATTGGTTTATGTTTTTATAACCAGCAAAGTCAGGTGTATTTTTACTGTATAAAGTTTCAGATGAGTATGTTTGGAATTTTACAGCGTTTGCTTTTGCTTCTTTGGCTACATCTATTAATTTTAATGCTTGGTCAAAGTTTCTATTATGGTTGGCACCTGCTTCAGCTATTACAAATGTTTTCATAATTTTAATAGTTTATTTATTAATTCTACTTTTTTATTAGGAGTAGTTTCTAAGTCATTATAAGATGCATCAGAAAAGGGTGAATACTCTTTACACAATTCACCCCCATGTAATATTTTTAATCTATCCTTCCATTTTTCATAGTGGGTTACTAAAGCATGTATTTCAGATTCAGACCATGAAAAATTAGAACTATCATTTTGGTATTCTACGTCATCATACCCCTCACTACCTCCTTTATCTCCATATCCAACAACAATTATTTTATCAAAATTCATATACCATAATAATTGAAAAAGAATAGAAGCAACATTCCCTCCTGGTAGTAAATTGGAAGGATCAGTACCATATTTATCTATGCTTTCTGGGATAGAAGGGCTTAATGTTGGGTAAGATTCACCATGTTCGTTTCTATATTCTATACAAAGAAAAGTATTAGGGATTTGCTTACAATATTCTACACCTTTATACTTATACACTTGACCTGTAGTAAATTGGGAGTTATAACAAGGGAAATCCCCACAAGCTAATATTTTAATTAAATTTTTTCTTAATAAATTTCTCTTTCCTTTTATCCAAATAGGTTCTTTGTTATATCTAAACATAGCTTGGTGTTGAAGCAATTTCCCTCCCTCAAATTGGTGAAGGAAAAATTCACCTTCCTCAAAATATTCTCTAGCTATAAAATTATCAGCTGTAATGTACATATCTACATTAGGATGATTTTTGATATTATGGTTTACAGTAATTGTAAAATTATTAGAAATTATTTCTTCTAAATTCTTAACCTTAGTAGATGAAGGACCCCCTAATATACAAAAAGCAGTATGTCCTTTTCCTATATTTTTCCATTTATTATCTATAAAATAATTCATTGTATTATATGATTTAATAAAATATGAGCTTCTTCAAAACTATTCATACAAGGAGTATTATTTTTTACATGATCAATAAAATATTTTATTTCTTCTATATACATTTGGTTATCTAATTCTAAATTAGTCCTTTTTAAAACTCCATTTTCTAAAACATCATAATATCGTTGATATTCTTCTGAGAGGTAATTTAATGTAAAATCAGCTATTGTATCATTTTCAAATTCAATCCTACCAATTACAATGTCTTCAACATCATTAGTAATGTTAGTTAGCTTATTTTTAATATAAGAAACATTTTTTATATTTCCAAATTTAAAATAAAGATAATCCAATTCATGTATTGCATCTAATAATATACCTCCTCCTAAATGTTTGTTAGCACTATATGAATCCAAATGGTTTGTTTTTGGCCTCCATTTTTTTAAATCATACCCAAAATAAACATTAATATATTTACTATCTGAGTTGATTTGGTTAATTTCTGGGGTGAATCTTAAATTACAACCTACCATTGTTATTAATTTTTTTTCTTTAATTATTGTTAGTAAAGTACTAATCTCTTCTGTGTTTGTATAAAAGGGTTTTTCACAAAATATAGGTAAATTATGCTCCGCTAATTTTAAACAATGTTCTATATGGTTTATATTAGGGGTACAAATTAATCCTAGATCAAAATTATTTTTTAAAATATTGTCTATGTTTTGTATTTCATCAATATCAACTATGCGTGTAGATACTCCTAAATTATTAAGATTTATTGAATGACGTTGACCTATTGAACCACCCCCTATTATAATTGCTTTCATTTTTGTAAATAAATTAATGCATGCATATCATTTACAGCATCTCTATAGTTTTTTTTATTTCCTAATGGAGAAGAAAACAATTTCAAATTTTCACTATTTAAATTAACCCACCCTAAACCATTATTTCTTGTTCTTTCATTTAAATTACCGTTTTTTAAAATTATGTCTGAGGTATATTCATGAAATAGAAAATTCTTGCAATTTTTACTTTTTAATGTATCTATAAATAAGTTTTGTGTTGCTGAATCAACACAATACATTAAAGTTCCATGAGTCATTACTAAACTTTTTTCCCAATTAATATCAACTTCATTAGGATTTTTAATAAAGTCTTCAATAGAATAAGTATAATATCTAAAAGTACAAGAATGATTAACTGTAGATTCTGGGTGGATATCTAGGCCTATACATTCATATCCTTTTTCAATAAAAGGGGAAAAATTTCTTCCATTAGCACATCCAAAATCAACTATATATTTTATGTTTTTACTTAAATTAGGTATAATGTCTTCTTGAATCCATTCTTCTGGGGAAGAAAAGCACCCCCCAGCATATCCTTTAAAAAAATCAGAAACTTCATAAATTTTATTTTCCATATGTGTATAATTTTTCTGCTATTTCAAACTGCCAAGGCCAATCTATATCAAAACACTCAATTTCATCCATTATGAAAAATTCAGGGTCTTTGGGTTTTTTAAATGAACCCATATAAATCTCTTTGCCTATATCTTTCATTGTCCCTGCATATAATGAGTGGGCTGCTTCATAACAAGTTTCTACAAATTTTGTTTCTAAAGTAGCCAAATACTTATCTTCTCCAAAAAATCGATTTATCATTTTTTCATCACTATTAAATAAAAATGTTTTTTTCTCAAATACTCCAAACTGACCTCTTGAATTTGATTTTAAAAATTGAGTTGTAAATTTATCAATAGTTTCTATTTTTAAAATAGGGTTACAAGCATTTATTATTACAAAATATTTATAGGGTAATTTATTATACCATTCAAATACTTTTGGTAAAGTAACTGGTTCTTGAGTAGATTCTTCACTTCTAGTAAAATAATTTAAATTATATTTTTTAGCTATATCTATTAATTCTTTATCCATAACTGATAGATAAAAATTATTTTTAGGGATTATAGATGATTGTAAAATTTTATTTATAGCTATTTCAAATAAACTAGAATTAGAAAAGGGTTTAAGCATTTTATTTGGAACACGAGTTGATTGGGTTCTTGCTTGTATAATAAAACAAATATCTTTTATATCTTTCATATTAAATAATTAGCCTCTTCAGGAGTTAAACATGGGATTTTACAATTTATAAAAACATCTTTTCTTTCACGAAAAGAATCATCTATAAAAACAGAATTGGGTTTATTTAACGATTTAATTACATCACTTTTCTTTTCAAAATCTTCAAGATATATTTCTAAATAAGGAGAATTAACTTTTACTTTACTTCTAGTTATCACTATTATTTCTTTATTAAAACCCTTTAATATATCTTTTATATGAATAAAAGTGTCATCATAATCTACAAAAATAGTATCAAAACTCAAATTATATTTTGGGTGTTTTCTATTAATTTCAACTACTAATTTTTGGTTTATAACTTCAACATTAAAACCTAAATGTTGGTATAGATCTGATAGGGTTAAGTTAATACCATTTAATCGGTTTATATTGGACCCACCACCTATTCTAGGGGCAATTTCTAAAAATTTTAAAACACCCTTTTTATCTTTTTTCATTTGAAAAAACCAAGAACCTTTAAATTTAAATATATCATTAACTTGTTTAGCTATTAATTTTAAAATTTTAGAAGGTACAATAGTAGTAGTTTCGCTGATGCCATTAACAACAGTTTTTCTCAATCTAGGATTAACATATAGTAACTCACTTAAACCATTAGAAAAACAATCAATTGTATATTCATCACCTGGAAGGTATTCACAGTAAAGATAATCTTGATTAATAATTAAACTTCCTCTAGATCCTTGGCCTCTATCAGGTTTTAAAAACCCATCACGGAGTATACTATACTGAGGGACTCTATCATATAATTTAGAAGAAAGTTTTAGTTTTTTATATGTCTCACTTTTAAAGCGACATATATTAATTGTTTCTTTATCGTTTCCTGGGATTAAAGATTCTAATTCGGGAATGTTTTTTAATATAAAAAGCACATCATCATGGGAAGGAAGAATAATATCAATATTATTTTTTTTAACTATTTGGAGTATTTCTTCTATAAATTCAGTTTTTTCTATAGAGTGATTTAATTGTATATAATCTGCATATAAAGAATCTGATTTATTATGGGCAGCTCCTATTAATTTAAAGTTTTTATTAAATCTTAAACTGTGAAATTGTTCTACTCCAATTTGAGTAGCACAAGGTACTACTAGAACTTTTTTATTGAGCATATATTTTAAATTTACTTAAATCAGGGTATTTCATTTCTATATCTTCTTGGTGTGTTTTTACATCATTATGGTAAAATTGACTCATTAGCAACAATCCTCTAGCAGCTAATTCAGGCATCATATAAAAATTCCATCCTATCATATCAAAATTATCATCATGATAAGAACATTCTCTTCTACCACTATATCTAGCTCTTTTAAACCAAAGATAAGCTTCATAATCATCAGTTAGTATACATCCTCCTTTACTTAATTTAAAAGTTTTATAAGGGCCAGTAAATGATAAACACATATGAGAACCTGGTATGTACATGTCAGCAGTGAATCTTAAAGCAGAATCATATATATTTGTAGGTTTTAATTGATATGCTCCTTTTATACTTTCTCCTTTTACCTTTCTAAATTTTACTTTAGCTCCTGCATGTATTATTTCACAAGGAACTGAGGGGTATGTTCTATTAGGAATTGTGATTGTTTTACCTTCAACTTTTTCATATTTCATTGCTAAAAATAAAGCATTTGATGCATTATCTACAGTTACTGCGTATTTTGCTCCTGTATAATCTGCTAGAGCTTGTTCAAACTCTTCTGTTACTTTATAAATTCCATAAGCCATATTAATCTTCTTTATAAACTTCTATACATAATACATTATTATCATTAACCATTAACATACTTCCATCTAGTAACTTCATTTTAGTAAATTGTCCCTGTTTAATAGTTTCAGAAAGAATACCATGATAAGTTCTTTTTATTCCACCTTTAAAATGAATTACTTGGGATACTGTTTCTCCTTGTTGGTTTACTGTTGATTGTAAGTTTATTAATTTTCTATCCTTCATTCATTAGCTTTTTTAATTCGTTTTGAACATTTTGAAAAATTATATTTGGGTCCTGTGAGTATCCACTTCCATTTTTCTTTAAAGGGGTGTACTTAGTTAAATACTCATTTTCATGATAATACTTTCTATCTTCTAAAACTACACAATTTTCTAAAATATATTGAGGTATATTATAATCTTTTTGGTTTAAGATTTTAAATTTTTCTTGTTGAAATAAATCAATATGATGAAAAATACCTATACTTTCAGGAAGCTTCATCAGTTTTGTTAAATCTTTAGAGTGAAAATTAAACCACCCTCCTGCAAATTTATGATTATAATTTTTTATAATGTTTATATTTTCTACGTCACATTTAGTTTCCAATTCAAAAACATTTATATCATCAAATTTAATAGTAGAATTTATATATTCTTTATTACTTATAATATCCCATGAAGAATCCCACCATTTAGCTATTTGGGGAGTGATCATATATGTTGATGTTTCTTTTTCAATAATAGGAATAGTGTTTTCTAAAATATAAAAAATTTCAACAGGAAAATATATATCTGGGTCTAACCAAATTAAATTGTATTCTCCATTATTCTCTTCTAAAATTTTTCGTTGGTGTTCACCCGAACTAATAAATCCACTATTATATTGAAAATTTACTTCTAAACAGAAATCACAATATTTTTCTAAATTTAAAAACTTATCAATAAAGTATTGTTTAGGAAGTTTACAAGTATCCCAATCAAAATTATTATCAGATATATCTAACACTATATCTAAACAAAGATAACTCTCAGTATTAGAATAATTAGAAGCCCTCTTTAATTGGTAAATTGTCCTCTCTAACATATCAATATGAAAAGGAAAGGCATAATATACTATTTTTGTTTTTTCCATTATGTATTTTTTCTAAATATATCAATACTTTTTTTACCTTCCAAGACACTTTCAAGATTATTAAGATTAGCTTTTAAAAACTTAAATGCTTTATCTGCTGCTTTAATTGTTTTTTGGATATCTTTTTTAGTATGTGCAAATGAAATATAAATTACATTTGGAAAAAATATACCTTGTTTTACCATTTCTTGATAAAATACAGCTTTCATTCCTTGAGGATCTTTATATGATGTAGGAAATGATAAATTATGTCTAGGGGCACTTCCTGCTAAATTTATTTCAATATTATGTTTTTTAGCTGCTTCTTTGATACCTTTATCTAACATATTTCCTAATTCCCATATGTAGCTATAATCTTTTGTTTTAAGTTCTTTTATTGTTTCTATAGCGGCCGAGAGGGATAAACATTCTCCACCGAATGTCATTGAAAAAAAGGCATGATTTAATTCCTGCATATATTTTTCTTTTCCTGCTATTGCACTAATGGGCATTCCATTAGCTATTGCTTTTCCTAAACAACATAAATCAGGAGTAACCCCAAAATATTTTTGAGCACCACCTATATCCCATCTAAAACCTGAGACTACTTCATCAAATATTAATAATGCTTCATATTTATCACATAATTTTCTTACTCCTTCTAAAAAACCAGGTTCAGGAAATGTAAGTGCTTGGGGTTCTATCATTACAGCTGCTACAGGTCTTTTCTTAAGTTCTTTTTCTAAACTTTTTAAGTTATTGTATTCAAAGCTAGAAACAATTTTTTTCATTGATTTAGGAATACCATAATCTCTTATTAAAGCACCATGCCAGTCTCCCCAACCATGATACCCACATACTACTATATGTTCCCTTTTTGTGTAAGACCTAGCTATTCTTACAGCTGCTAGATCAGCATCTGTCCCATTTTTTGCAAATCTTACCTGTTCAGCACAAGGAACTACTTCACATATAAGTTTTGCTAGTTCTTGTTCTAATAAAGTAGGAAGAGAATGGATTATTCCATTCTTCAACTCTCTTTTAATAGCTTTATTCGTACGTTTATGATTATAACCTAAAATTATAGGACCTAAACCGCACATAAAATCTAAATACCATTTCCCATCTAAACCTTTAACATAAGCTCCTTTTGATTTTTTTGCAAATTTAGGATAAACTCCATCAACAAATTGATCAGGGCATTTACTTAAAGTTTGGGTGCCTCTTGGCATTAGTTTAATAGCATTATCCCATAATAATTGTTCATTTATTTTATTTTTAGTTAGCATCTTCTAAACCTTTATTAATTAATTTTAGTAAATAATTATGATCTTTATTTAAAAATATACCTGAATTGAATTCAGGACCGTTATATTTTTCTAGATTATATTTTTTATGTGTATATTGAGGGATTACACAAAGTAACTTATTACAATGATCTGTTGTAAAGCCATCTAAAAATTTAGACTGATATGTAAAGGGTAATTCTGTTTTAGCAATCATATCTTCATGAAACTTTTCACCTGGTCTCATTCCTATAATATTATAGTTAATAGATTTATCAATTTTAATAGATAAAGATTTAATAATAGTATCCATATCAAATGAATCAAAATAAGGTATAAATACTTCCCCACCAATACTATTAATTAAAGATGATAAAACTGTGTTTACAGCATCTTCTAAAGTAAATAAAAATCTAGTGCACTCTAAAGATGTAACATTAATATCCTTTTCTTCAGATAATAAATTTAACCATAAAGGAATAAATGATCCTCTACTAGCAATAACATTTCCATATCTTACCGAACTAAAAATGGTGTGGTTGGAATTATAATCTGTATTAGTAAATAAACGCTCTGCTGTAAATTTAGAAGCACCATATACGTTTATAGGGACACAAGCTTTATCAGTTGATACTAAAATACATTTATCAACCTTAGATTCTAAACAAGCATTAGCTACATTAATAGATCCCTGTATATTAGTTTTAACACATTCTTCAGGGTAATACTCCATATCATCTATACGTTTTAAGGCAGCAGTATGAACTACATAATTAGGTTTATGAAGATGAAAAGTTTTAGATAATTGGTTATAGTCTCTAATGTCTCCTATTACTCTAATAATAGATTTATCGTGTCCAAAATATAAAGCTTGTTTACCTTCATCTCTACTATATACAATAATTTTACAGTTATAGTTTTTAAGTTTTTGGATGATAGCTCTCCCTAAAGAACCTGTACCTCCTGTAATGAGGACTGTTTTATTTTTAAAAGGATTATTCATTTTCAATATAGTTTATTATTCTTTTACTTGATTTTTTATCATTAAATTCATCAAAATATTTAAGTACTTTAGAATTATTTGATGTTTTATTTATGAATGTACAAAGAGTATCATAAAAAATCAAATTATTCTTTAAATTATTTTCAAACTGTTCATTTCTTTTTTTAGTGTTTAAAATGTATTTACTAGAAATAAAATCTTTAAATTCACTAAAATCTTTAAAATTTAAAATTCTCTGCCAAAAATTAAATTCATGACCTTTAAACATTTCTATGTCTAATTCATTATTAATTCCCGATAGTGAAAAATCAACAGTAACGATATTTTTTCCCAGTAATAAAGGGTAATACATAACAGAATTAAAAATGCCTATGTTATAAGAAGATTTTGATAAAATTTTTAGATATTCTTTTTGGTTTTTTATTGTGTTAATTAATTCTAAATCATTAAAATCTTTTTCTTCTGATGGGTGGGGTTTATAGTAAATTTTAAATTGAGGAAGTTTTTCTTTAATATTTTTATATATTTCAAGTAATTTAAAATGGTGTTCTCGTTCCATAGAACCATAAACTATAATAAGGTTTTCATTAGTTGAATTTAATTTAAAGTCATCAAATTTAGGATTACCTGTAATTATGGATTTTTGATTCCACCATCCTGCTTCTTTTTTAGTTTCTAAACTCCATTTACTATGATCAAAAAATATATCAATACAGTTACTCGGAAAAGATTTTCTACTAGCTAATTCTAATTTAGTTTTTATATTATTAAAATTCCAAGTAGAGTTTTCAACACATCCTATAAAACATCCCCACTGTTTAAATTCTAATAAGATAGATTTTTCAGGTTCCCAATTTTCACAAGTAATCAATAAAACTGTAGGCTTAAAAGGAAGTTCAAATCCTAAAGTTTGACTAGAATAAGTATTATCTGAGGGGTCTATATTAGTATCATACTTAAAGTGTTCTAAAGATGATTGGGGGGATAATTTAGTAGGTAAATCATTATATAGAAAAAAATATGGTAAATTTCTATTTTTTAATTCTAATACAACGTTCTTTAAATCTAAATAACTTCTTTCATCTGACGCAACTATAAGGTATTTATTCATTATCTAGATCAGTTAAATTATTAGGTCTAAAAGCAAGTTGGGGATGGGATTTACCATAAGTAGGGATGTGTATTTCCCATTCTTTAAATTCAATATTATTTTCTTTTAAATAGCTATAAACTTTTTTAGAAATTTCTAATGTTTTTGGATCCGATATTTTCATATCATGCCATTCACCCCAAAACTCATTTATTAAATTTATAGTTCCATCTTCAATCATTTTATTAAGAACCTCATATTCAGCTCCTTCAATGTCTAATTTAAGGATTAAATAATCACTTTCATCAAATGATTCTGAAATCCAGGTTGAAAGATCAAAGCATGGAATTTTAATACTATGATCTTTTCTTAAATTATTTAAACTATCTAATAAAGATGATCCGTCTGTATATTCTTCAGATAAATGAAATTTTTTGATTTCATTATTTATCCATACTGCCGAGTTTTGAATATTTACTGTAGGGTTATTTTTATGAATTTCTTGAAGTTGCTTTGCTAATCCTGGGATTGGTTCGAATGAGATTGTTATTATATCATTACCAAATCTTTGTTTAGCGGTTAAAATTGATTCACCACAATGTGCACCACAATCTATAAAATATTTATTCATTTATATTCTCCTTTATATGAGTCTAATATAGACATGTTATCTTTTTTTATCATCC
>MDSZ01077722.1_pt1 | contig 12082 bp, 12 predicted proteins | sample 811201 | NCBI WGS metagenome assembly MDSZ01 (sample SAMN05326647, study PRJNA326480) | marine metagenome | isolation source: seawater | place: Indian Ocean: North | collected 2010
AATAAGAATCTTTATAAAGTTTGTAAAATTTTTTTTTATACTTTTGTTGCTGGTATCTTTGCTTAGGTAGTCGTTAAACAAGTTGTAAATCTCATATACGTTAGCCACCACTACATTTAAATTGAAGTCGTTTATTGATCTGGTAATCTTATTAATATATGAGTTCATCTTTAGATCAAATTCTTTATCTAAAGTATTTTTTTTTTCAGATCTTTCTTTGACAACACAGCAAAGATTGTAAACTTTTTGTAGGAACTTGTAAGCAGCATTTACACCTTGATTAGACCATTGTATATCTTTTTCTGGAGGACTGTCAGATAGAATAAACCACCGTACAGAGTCAGCCCCATATGATTTAATCATACTTTCAGGATCAATCACATTTTTTTTTGATTTCGACATAGACTCAGAAGGACCTACTCTTACTTCACTTTTATCTGATATTTTTTGATATTTACCGTTATCACCCTTTTCAACTTCCGAAGGAGTTAACCATTTACCATTTTTATCTTTATAAGTTTCATGACATACCATGCCTTGAGTAAACAGGCCCTTAAAAGGTTCCAAATCATTAATTTTATTATTACTTTTCTTTAAGGCTCTCATAAAAAATCGAGAGTAAAGCAAGTGTAATATTGCATGTTCTATACCACCAATATATTGGTCAACAGGCATCCAATAGTTTACTTTTTTAATATCAAAAGGTTCAGAAACAGTTTCGGGAGAACAAAATCTTAAAAAATACCACGAGGAGTCCACGAATGTGTCTAAAGTATCTGTCTCCCTCACAGCTGGTTTGCCCGTTTTTTTATGGATAGTATTCTTCCAGTTTTTATGAGTTTCTAAAGGGTTTCCACTTTTATTTAAGTCTATATCGTCTGGCAGTTTAACTGGAAGTTCACTTTTATCAACTGGCACAATTGAGCCGTCTTGTAAGTGAATCATTGGTATAGGGCACCCCCAATATCTTTGTCTAGAAATTCCCCAATCTTTTAATCTATATGTTATTTTTTTTTCTCCAATTTTTTGTTTTTCAATTTCTTTTATAATTTTAGATTTTGCTTGCTCTACTGTAAGTCCATTTAAGAAATCAGAATTTATGATCGTTCCATCTCCAACAAAAGCTTCTGTTAAATTATTAAAGTTTTTTGGTTTTGATGGTTCATCAGACACTACTTCGGTAATTTCTAGGCCATATTTTTTTGCAAAATCTAAGTCTCTTTGGTCATGAGCGGGACACCCAAATATAGCTCCAGTTCCGTAGTCCATTAAAATAAAATTAGCGACATAAATTGGTAGTTTTTTGTCTTTAATGAACGGATGAATTGCAAATAAATTTGTATTAAAACCAATTTTTTCTGCATTTGCTAAAGCTTCTTCTGTAGTACCAACTTTTAAACATTTCTCTTTAAATTCAATATATTTCTGGTCGTTTACAAATTTACTACAAATTGGATGGTCTACTGATATAGCTAGAAAAGAAGCTCCAAAAATTGTATCAGGTCGAGTTGTAAAAATATTTATCTTCTTATTTTCAACTTCGATATTGAATTTTATTTCACAGCCCACAGATTTTCCTATCCAGTTTCTTTGCATAGTTTTTACTTTTTCAGGCCAATTGTTAAGTTCTTCTAAACCTTTAAGCAAATCCTCAGAAAATTTAGTGATATCAAAAAACCATTGAGAAAGTTTTTTTCTTTCAACAACGGCCCCAGATCTCCATCCTCTTCCATTTACAACTTGTTCATTAGCTAGAACTGACTGTTCAACTGGGTCCCAATTTACGTAATTTTCTTTTCTTTTTACAAAACCTTTATTGTAAAAATCGATAAATATTTCCTGTTGATGCTTATAATATTTTTCATCACAAGTAGAAACTTCCAAATCCCAATCAATCGACAAACCCATAAGCTTGAGTTGCCTTTTCATTTCTGAAATATTTTTTTCAGTCCATTTTTTGGGATGTAATTTATTCTCCTTTGCAGCATTTTCAGCAGGAAGACCAAAAGCATCCCAACCCATTGGATGTAAAACATTAAAACCATTCATAAACTTAAAGCGAGCTATCACGTCACCAATTGTGTAATTTCTTACATGTCCCATATGAATTTTTCCAGATGGGTATGGAAACATTTCTAGACAATAGAATTTTTTTTTATTTTTATTTAAACTAGTCTTGAAAGTGTTGTTTGTTTCCCAATTTTTTTGCCATTTTTGCTCAATTACGTTAAAATTATATCTGCTCATTTAAAAGAATAAAGTTTCTAGTTATTTATAATATAAATATATCTTTTTTTTTTAATTTGATCTTATCTTTTTATTTTTAACAGGAAATTCTTTTCTATATTCTTCGACAGTTTCTTGAATTCCTTTTTCCTTAAATAATGAAGCTTTTTTTAAAATAGCTAATTTAATTTCTTCTGAAACTGTGCTTCGATTAATTTGTGTTTGACAATTATTTAAATTATTAGAGTCACACAATCTATCATAAACTATTACTTTTATGCCATCTGCTCTAATTTCATTTGACAAAAATTGGACCATGATTTTAATTGATTCATTATTAGTACCCGTATCGTTATACCAATCCGTTATTACTACTCCCCCACCATAGTCAGCGCTCAAAAGAGGGACGAAGTCTAAAATTTCAATTGTAGCTCTCCACATTTCATTTGAAGATGCGAAACTAAAAGTTCCAGCACCACCACCTTTTCCAAGTTTTGATAATTTGATTGATTTACCTTCCTCAATATTTTTTGCTACCCGATCTTTTGCATTAGTTGGAACTTTTCTTGCATCAGTTTTTTTATATAATCCACAATTAGTTAAGAAAAATGTTATAAAAATTATAGAAAAAAATTTGATTAAAATTTTTAATGATTTTAGATAAAAATATGCCATATAAAGTTTTTATTCTTCAATTTATTGATTAGTCTCAAAAATTCAATAAATAAAGGGTTTTTATGTGATATTTTTGCAACAATGAGTAAAAAAAAGATACATAAACACCGAAAAACTTTAAAAATAAGGCCAAAATTAAGTAAAAGACACTCTCATAATTAAATATTTAATTAACAATAAAGGAGTAATTATGAAAAAAGTAACAAAAATTGGTGCTTCAGCTTTAGCTGGGTCATTAGTTGCTACTTCTGCATTTGCTGGTTCATTATCAGTAGGTGGAACATGGGAAGTAACTGGTGAGTACGTAAACGGTAGCGGAGCTGCTGCTTACAAAGCACTATCAAACTCAGGTAACCCATTTGGAAGTAAAGGAAACTTATCTTTCAGTGGTTCAGGTGAAACAGACTTTGGTACTGCATCATGGTTTATGTTCACTACTGATGCACAATCAGGTGTGTCATCTCACTCAGTAACATTAGATATGGGTGATATGGGACTAGTTGGTTTCGACCAAGGTACTGGTGCATTCGGTGTAGGTACAATTGACGATAAAACGCCAACTGCTTACGAAGAAATCTGGAATGGTACTACTCAATCTAACGGTGATATCTTAGATGCTAACGGTGGTTCTTCAGGTGTATTTGGTTACAAAAATACATTTGCTGGAATGAACGTTAACGTTGAGTACGCACCTTCTGTCGCTTCAGCTGATGCTGGTGACGGTGCTGTTGGTGGAGTTGTAACTCAGCCAGATGGTACATCATTAAACTTCGCAGTAACTAACAATACAATGGTTGAAGGTTTAGACTTTGGTGTTGGTTATGGTGAAACTTCATATGACTTACCTTCTACTGACGTAACTACTGGTGATACACAATCAACAGTTGGATATGTGAACTATTCATTTGGTCCAGTTACTGTAGGTACTACTCAATCATACACAAGTGGTTCAGTTAACGCTTCTGGTGTAAGAATTGGTGCTAACGAAGTTGCAATTTACGGTATTGCATTTAACGTAAATGACAACTTATCTGTGTCTTACAACGACTATGAGAACAAATTCTTAAAAAGAGGTTCTCAAGGTGACGTTACTCAAGACATGGACGGAATTCAAATTGCATACACAATGGGTGGAGCAACTTTAAGAATTTCTGATGCATCTGTTGACAACGCAGGTGGAACAACTGGTAACTCAGAAGATAGAACAGAAGTTAGTTTGTTAATGGCATTCTAATTTAGTTTTATACTAAAATTATATAAAACGGCCCTAATTTTAGGGCCGTTTTTTTTTGTCTAAAAATATAAAATCATATAAATTTTACTAATCTATAATTTTTATGAGTAATATTAATTCAATTGATAAAAACTTAAATGAAGCAACAAATTTATTTCAATTAGGAAATTATCATGAGGCGATAGAGCTTCTCAAATCCTTAGAAAAAGAAAACGAAAATTTTTTAATTAATTGGTATTTAGGTCATAGTTTATTTAAATTACATCTTTATGATGAAGCAATATTAGAGGTAAAAAAATCAATCTCCTTAAATACGGAGGACAGTTTAAATCTTAATTTTTTGGGAGAAATTTTTTTAGAAAAAAATGAATATAATGAAGCTCTTAATTGTTTTGAGAAAGCATTAATTTTAGATAACTCTAATGTTAATACGATAAAAAATTTAATTAAATCAAATTTAATTATTGGCAATATAAAAAAAAGTGAGCAATATTTAGCTCAATTATTTGAAAAAAATCCTCAAAATTATGGTTACCTCTATTCTTTGATAAGGATTAATGCAAAGTATTTAACTGAAAATGAATATAAAAAAATCCAGAATAATTCCAATGATTTAAACTCGTACAATAAGATTTATTCTAAATTAATTTTAGCCAAGAAAAACCAAATAGATGAAAACTATAAATCCGAGATCGAGAATTTGAATTATGCTCATTCACAATATGAAAGAAATAATTTAAAGGCCACAAAACAACAATTTAATTTTTATAGAAACCTTTTACCTAAATTTATTGCTAGATTTCAAAATTCAGATCCAATTGCTGAGGATAAATTGAATCCAATATTTATTTTGGGTTTGCCTAGGTCTGGTACTACGCTTATTGAAAGAGTAATATTCTCTGAAAAAAATTCTATTCAAAGTCTTGGTGAAACTGATGTTTTGGATAAAATATTTTTTTCAAATAAGATTATCAAAAATTATAATAGTGATGAATTATTAACCGATTTTAAATTTGATATCAGTAGTATAATGGATCTAAAATCAAAGATCATTAATCAATATATTTCTCAAAGTCTTTCAAAAAATGCATCAATATTTACGGATAAATCAATTTCTAATTTTCTTTATTTAGAATTATTAAATAAAATTTTCCCAAATGCTAAATTCGTTTACTGTTTTAGGAACCCGCTTGCTAATTTAATCGGATTATATAGGGCCTTTTTGCCCAATATTTTTTGGTCCCATTCTTTAGATATGGTTTGTAAAATATTTGATCAATATTATAAAAAATTAGAAATAGTTAAAAAAAATAAGTTAAATAACTTTTATGTTGTAAATCTAGAGGAATTTACACATGACCCTCATTTAGTATCAAAAAATATTTACGATTTTTTGGACTTAAAATGGTCGCCAGAAGTACTAAATGTGAATAATAATTTTAAGGTTAAAACTAATAGTGATCTACAAGTAAGAAAAGAAATTAAAAAACATAACCTAGATTATACTTTAAATTATAAAAAAATATTTAAAGATCTGGGATTTGAATATGATTGGTTAACTAACTCTATCTAAAATCGAGTATAATTCAGTAAGTTTATCATTATAAAACTTAGAAGAATTTATGGATGTTTTATAAATAGCTTTATTAGCTTGATTTATACTTAAAGTTTTAATTGGATTAAGATTTTTATGGTGATTTAAACATTTTTCATCCCAATCTAAATTACAAAATTTAATTATTTCTTTTGTTTTAGAATCTTTATTATTTACTAAATCTTCATATTTATTATTGTAAATTTCTCCTTCAAAAATTTCATTCCAAAATTTCATCATTTCATTATAAATTAAATAATATTCACCCATATTATTTTGATTGTAAAGCCATGCTTCATTAGTTTTAAATAAATTCTTATAAATCGATAGACAATTATCTTTTGGATTTCTGTAAGAATGAATTATTTTTGATTTAGGGAAAAAAATTTTTATAAAACCAACGTACCAAAAATTTGTTAAAGTTTTATCAATTATATATTTGTTTTTAACATTATAAAATTTTAGTAATTCATCATACTTTTTATCTAAATCTTGATATAAAAGACTATTAATTTTATTATTATCAATTGAATTTTCAGAAAAAATATTTTTATTTATCAAATCATAAAAATATCCAATTTCACTAACCGAATTTACTTCCGAGTGAGATGAAATAATTTTTTCTAATAAAGTTGTGCCAGATCTTGGCAGACCTAATATAAAAATTTTATTTCCTCCTTTATTAGAGTGTTGTTTTATTTTAGATATATCTAGATTTAAAAAAAAACTTTTTAGATCTTTTGCTAAATTTTCGAAGTATTTTAAAGAAAATTTTGAATTTTTATCTTTTGCTTTATTTCCACTTTCGAAATGTTTGAATGAATTTTCATAATCTTTCTTATCTTCATAAGCTTTACCAAGTGCAAAATGTAAATTAATTAAATCATTATTATTAAGATTTGGATTTTTTAGTTTATTAATCATTTTATCAATATGATCATTGTTACTTTCATCACTATAATCAAGTAGCATGCTTAAATTTTGATCTGCTAATGTAAAAAATTCATTTATTTCGATTGCTTTATGAAGATGATTTTTTGCTTCATCCATTTGATTTTTTGCTTGTAAAATATTTGATATATTTAAATGTAATTCTGGTAAGTTTTTTTCTATTTTGAGAACTTTTTCATAAGTTGAAATTGCTTCATCAAAAAAATATGTTTCATTTTTCATGTTAGCAAAATTTACTAATGCATTAACATAATTTGGATTTTCTTTAATCAAAGATACTAAAAGATTTTCTGCTTTTGAAAATTCTTTATTACTTTTGTAGGAAATAGCTAAGTTGTTTTTTGCTGAATGGTTATTGGAATTAATACTAATTGCATTTTGAAAAGAAGTAATTGAATTCTTTATATTACCAATTCTTTGAAAACTAAGTCCAGAAAGATTCCATAAAAAATCATTTTTTGGATAAATTTCTAGTAACTTAGAACATTTTTTTAACACTGAATTAAAATCACCATAATTATATTTATTTACTAGTATTTGAATTTCTTTATCTATATTAGAACTCATTTTGTTTGCTCTTTTCAAAATAACTAATACCTGCAAATCCTTTACAGTTTATTAGTTTTAAAAGTTTTTTATTTTCTGCTTTTATACCTCCTAATGCTAAAGTTGGAAGAGTTGTTTGATTTGCGAGTAGATTATATCCATATAATCCAAGAGGTTTATTTGAATTTTTTGATTTAAAAATTGGGGATAGAAAAATTATTTTAACTCCCTGTGATTCTTTTATCCTCATTTCTTTTATGTTATGTGCAGAACCAATTTTTAAAAATTCATGTTTATATTTACCTAAAGAATAAATTTTTTTTCTATTAAAAGAGGGAATATATAATCCATCGAGATCATATTTTTTTACTAAGTCATAATAATTGCTTATTAAAAATTTATTTTTATTTTTTTTACAATAGTTTTTAAATTTCAAAATTTCATTTTCATTAGGTTTTTTTTGATAATTTCTATAAATTATTGCAACTTTCTTGTTAAACCCGATAATATTTTTTATATTTAGATTATCTATAAAATAATAAAAATTTGGATATTGGGTATGCATCAAAGTATTAAAAATTTAAATTTAATTAAAGAAGAATTAAAATTTAATGATAATAAAATACCATCAATAATTGCAGTAAGCAAAACATTTTCTACTTCAGACATTTTACCACTTGTAAATGAGGGCCATATTCACTTTGGTGAAAATAAAGTTCAAGAAGCTTTAAGTAAGTGGATTGAAATAAAAAAAAAATATGAACAGATTAAACTTCACATGATTGGAAAATTACAAACAAATAAAGTTAAATTTACTTTGCCATTATTTGATTTTATACATTCTCTGGATAATCAAAAACTTGCCGAAAAGATATCCCTGGAACAAAAAAAACATTTAAAAAAACCAAAAATTTTCATTCAAGTCAATATAGGCGATGAGTCTCAAAAGTCAGGAATATCTAAAAAAGATCTAAAAAATTTTTATGAAAAATGTAAAAATTTAGATTTAAATATTATCGGCTTAATGTGTATACCTCCAGTTGATGAAGATCCGGGTATTTATTTTAAAGAAATGAAAAATTTATCAAATGAGCTTAATCTACAGGAGCTTAGCATGGGTATGTCTGAGGATTATATGATTGCAGCTAAAAATTTTTCAACATTTCTGAGAATTGGTACAAAAATATTTGGAAAAAGAGGTTAAATAATATTTATTTTTGTATTTTTATTAATAAGTTTTAACATAATCAAAAAGTCTCTTTTTTTTAATGCAATACAACCAGCTGTACTTTTATAATCTTTTGTTAAATGAAAAAAAATACAGCTTCCTTTTCCTCGGATTGGTTTTTTAAAATTATATTTAATAGGTATTATTAAGTCATATTTAGAGTCTCTTCTAAATAATTTTTCAGAATGCGCTTTTATATTTGATGAAATCAATTTATTATAATTTGAACTTTTAATATCATCACACCATCTCATGCTTTTTTTTATCTTAATTTTTTTTAAAGCTGTTTTAAGATTAATGAATTTGTCAGCTCTATAGTAAAGATGTTCTATATTGAAAAGTCCCTTAGGTGTTTTTTTATCACCTTCTTTTTTCTTATTACTAACGCCATTTTTCCCAATACAACATTTGAAGTAAAAATCATCAATTTGAAGAGTATGTTTATTTTTTAAATGAATTATCATAATCTCATCATATATGAATAATAGAAATTTACTAATTTATGAATCAATCGAATTATTTAGAATATTAGATGAAATAAAAGATTTAATTCATTTTAATATCATACATTTATCAATTAAAGATTTACCAAAATATAATGAAATAGATTTGTCAAAAAATTTAATAATAACTGAGGAAAAAATTCCAGGTTTAGGAAATCAGCTGATAATCGAACAATTCCCAGTTAAGATTACAAAACTTTTAGAAAAAATTAATATTCATTTTCTAAAATCTAATTTTAGTTATCAGTCAAAAAAAAAAGTTGGCAAATATACAATTGATATAAATTCAAGAAAAATGCAATTAGGTGAAAAATTTCTCAAACTGACTGAAAAAGAAAGTGATATAATAATTTATTTGTCAAAATTTATAGAACCAATTTCAATTAATGATTTACAAATCAGTGTATGGGGACATCATTCAAAGCTAGAGACTCATACTGTGGAAACTCATATATATAGATTGAGAAAAAAAATTTCAAAAGTATTTGATGATAAAGAATTTATAATTAGTAAAAAAAATGGTTATAAAATTAAGAAATAAAAAAAATTATCTTGCAAAAGATTTATTTTCTAAAAAATATAAGCAGAAAATTGTTAAGCCAAAAAAAGGTAAAGGAAGTTTTAAACGAAATAAAGGGATTTAAATTCTTGCTCCAATTTGTTGAATGATTTTGGATGACATTTCAGTCCCTTTATTTAGACATTCTTCTTGAGAAAAGTTATTTATGTGACCATGGAGATAACCTGAGGCAAATAAATCTCCTGCTCCCGTCAAATCAACAATTTTAAGATTTTTTTGAACATCTGTTTTGGCTACATTATTGCTAACTATAGAAATAGCCCCTTTATCTCCACGAGTGATGATTAAATGTTTTTTAATTTCTTTACCAAATTTAATTACTTCATCAATATTTTTAGCATCAATTAATGATTTTATTTCATCTTCATTAGCAAAAATTATATCTAATTTGTTTTTAACTAAATCTAAAAAATTTTTTTTGTGTCTATCTACACAAAATTTATCAGATAAAGACATTGCAATTTTTTCTCCATATTTAATTGCTTTATCAAAGGCTTTTTTAGGTTCACCTTCATCCCATAAATATCCTTCCAAAAAGATTAAATCACTTTTTTTAATTGCTTCTTCATTTATATCGTTGTCATTAATTTTTCCTGCAGTACCTAGAAATGTACACATAGTCCTTTCAGAGTCTGGAGTAACTAAAATTAAACAGGTTCCAGTAGGTAGTATTTCCTTTTTTTTATTATAAAAATATTGAACATTTTCTTTTTTGAGACCCAATTCATATTTTTCACCTAAATCATCATCTGAAACTTTACCTATAAATCCAACTTTATTTCCTAGTTGAGATAAGCCTACTATTGAATTAGCGACTGATCCTCCTGAAATAGTTTTTTCTACTTTTAAATTAGATAATAATTTTTGAAATTCTTTTTCATCAAATATTAATTTCATGTTACTTTTTGTAAGATTATTTTGAGTTATAAAGTTTTCATCAACTTTACAAATAACATCAACTATTGCATTACCTATTCCTAGTACTTTCATTTCAAGCTTTTTTTGTTTTTACTGGCTTTTTCCGATCAGGATAACAAGTGGCACATATTTTACAAGATAATCCATAACAATCTCTAGCTTTACAATACTCTCTTCCAAAATAAATAATTTGTAAATGAAGCTTATTCCATTTTTTTTTAGGAAATAATCTTTTGAGATCTTTCTCTGTTTGAATTACGTTTTTACCATTAGTTAATCCCCAACGTTGTGCTAATCTGTGTATATGAGTATCAATTGGAAATGCTGGTTGACCAAATCCTTGTGACATAACTACACTAGCTGTTTTATGCCCAACCCCTGGAAGTTTTTCTAACTCATCAAAGCTTTTCGGAACTTTTCCATTATGTTTATCTACTAATATTTTTGATAGATTATAAATGCTTTTAGCTTTAATTCTAAAAATACCAATTTTTCTAATTAATTTCTCAATTTTTTTTCTTCCCAATTTAATAAAATGATCAGGTTTATAATATTTGGGATATATTTTTTTCGTAACATTATTAACATTCACATCTGTGCATTGTGCAGAAAGCAAAACAGAAATTAGCAAAGTAAAAACATTTCTACTTTTTAAAGGTACTTTAATTTTTGGATAAGTTTTGTCTAATATATTTAAAACTACCTTTGCTCTTTGTAGTTCGTTCATTTATCAAAGTTCAATAAATCTCTCATTGAATATAAACCTGGTTTTTTATTAATTAACCATTTTGCAGCAGATAATGCTCCTTCGGAATATAAAGACCTGTCAAAAGCTTCGTGGTTTAAAGTAATAATTTCTTTACCACTAGAGAATTTTACTTCATGTTCACCTATGATTTTACCTTTTCTAATTGAATTAAAATTAATTTTACTTCCATAAGGGAATTGCTTCACATTTAAATATTTTTTCCCTATTAATTTATAGAAATTTTTTTTTCTTCCAATAGCAATACCCTTTCCTAGCATAAGAGCGGTGCCTGATGGATAATCTTTTTTATATTTATGATGAATTTCAAAAATTTTGCTTTTAAACCTCTTTCCAAGTGAACCTGAAGTTATTTCAGTTAAGTACATTAAAAGATTAATTCCAACACTCATATTACCTGCTTTTAAAATAGGTATTTTTTTTGAAAAATTTTTTATTAGCTGCTCTTCTTTTTTTGAAAAACCAGTTGTCCCAATTACAACTTTTTTTCGTAATTTTGATGCAATCCTTAAAACTTCGAAAGTGCATTTTGGCACTGTAAAATCTATAATCAAATTTGTTTTCTTAAAAGCATCTTCTGTATTCAGGCTTGGTTTCAGACCATAAATTTTTTTATTAATTTTTTTTGATTCAGTGAGAGAAATTAATTTGAAATCTTTATCTAATTTGGCAGATTTTATTAATTCTTGCCCCATTCTACCCATACAGCCGGTAATAGAAATGTTAATTTTTTTCATTTATTAATATTTTAGTTAATTATTATTAGAAGTAAATTTATTTTTTGAATTTCTTAACTTTTCCAAAAACTTTTTGCTTTTTGGAAAAATTTTTTAATACTCGGATTTGATTTTTCATTTTCAA
>MDSZ01249201.1_pt1 | contig 12082 bp, 11 predicted proteins | sample 811201 | NCBI WGS metagenome assembly MDSZ01 (sample SAMN05326647, study PRJNA326480) | marine metagenome | isolation source: seawater | place: Indian Ocean: North | collected 2010
ATTCTTCCAAATCCATTAACTTTATTGCTTATTGCGGGTATTTGGGCAGCATTAGGCTTGCCTATAGTAAATATCGGCGCGCTGTATTTAATCAACAAGTTAGAGCCTGCTTTGCAGCCAAAACTTGCAACAATAATTATTCTTTGGGTCAGTTTGATTTTACAATTGAGTATGGCTGCCCTAATAATTTATGACATGGTATTAGGATTTTAAAATGCAAAATAATGAACTAATCAAATGGCCCTTTCTCAAACAAACATGGGGAATAGAGTTTGAGAAATCTGACGGGATGTATTTATATACTAAAGAAGGACAAAAAATCCTCGATGCTGCAGGAGGCGCGATTGTAAGTAACATTGGTTATGGGAGAGAAGATGTAGCCGAAGCAGTTGCAGAAGCGATCAAAAATAACTCGTACATATTACCTCCTTTTTTAACACCAGAAAGAGAAGCCCTTCTTGACGAGCTAAGGGAGTATTGGCTTCCTCCACACTTGTCCAGAATCCATCTTTCTTCAGGCGGGTCCGAAGCAAATGAATCTGCTGTAAAGCTTGCAATACAGTATCAAGCAAGTCGAGGAAAGCCCGAAAAGAACATCATCCTCACCAGAAGTCTTTCTTATCATGGCACTACTTTAAATATGTCTGGAATTTCAGGTCATATTGCAAGGAAAAGAGGGTTGGAGAGCTATGTACCAGAACCTAGGACAATCGAGACACCGTATCCATTGAGGTGTCCGCTTGGCAGTTTTCATCCCAATGCCAAAGATTATTATCTAGATAATCTTAGAGAAACTATCAAAACATTAGGAGCTAATAAAATTGCAGCTCTCCTCATGGAGCCTATAAATGGTTCTAGCGGAGGAGCCATTTCTCCACCTGAAGGATATTGGCTGGAAGCAGAAGAAATTTTAAAAGAAAATGACATTCTTCTAATAGCTGACGAAGTTATGACAGGATTTGGAAGAGTTGGTGTCGATTTTGCAAGTAATATGTTTGGCTTGAAACCTGATATTGTTGTTGCGGGAAAGGGAATGGGAGGAGGTTATGCAGCAATTGGAGGCACTTACAGCACTGAGGAAATAGCAGACTCAATTCAGAAAGCTGGATACGAAGTTATGTTTCACACATTTGCAGCGTTACCACATTCTTGCGCTGCCTCTAGTAAAGTACTTAAAATTTTAAGAGAGGAAGAGCTATGCAAAAAAGTTAAGCCTTTGGGGGATAAGATTCTGAAAATTCTTAATAAAAACTTAAGTCAACACCCAAACATTGCAGAAATTAGAGGTCACGGTTTATTGCTAGGGATAGAGATTGTAAAAGATAAAGATACTTTAGAGCCATTTTCAGAAGAGGAAAAGGTTACAAATCAAATAATGCAAAAGGGATTACAAAATGGTGTTTTTCTTTATCCAGGCGGCACAGGTCAATTCAGAGATATTATTTGCTTTGGACCTGCCTTCATAATCAATGATGATGACATTAATTTAATGACACAGGTGGCAATAGAATCCATTAAAGAAGTGACTGAAAAATTGATGAATTAAAATAGGTGCATTAATTAATCAGAATTGAAGTTACAGTCTACTCCTATCGTACAATCGACTAACCCAGAATTGCCAGGAATATTTACCCACATAGATGTACCCTCGTTCTTCAAAGAAAGTTGCCTAATGAATTGCGAGTACTTGGTTGCAGTCCTGCTACCAGTAACAAATACTATTCCATGTATTCTAACTTTTTTAGTATTCGAAATTTTATCTGTATTAAGATCTTCTATTTGCTTAAGGGTACTATCAATTCTACCATCACCTGTCGTGATATCATCCCCCATCAAATAAATGCTAACTTTTCTACCTGGGATGTAATGATTTGCAATTGCAGTTCTTAAACCCTTAACTGGATTACTTAGTGAATATCCCAATCTATCTTGGTTCCCAAGAAGCTTTATAATATTTTGTCGATAGGTTTCTGTATCAGGTATCCAACTGCCGCGACCACTTATGCCATTGAATAAATAAGCACCTTGATCATTCATAACCTGTATACCCTTAATCTTGGGATGTATTTTAAGAATATTCTCCATTTCATTAAGCAACTGAGGCCAAGCAGGTATCATGGTGCCGGAGTTATCAATAACAAAAATTATATATTCACTATCCACTGGGATTCCACCTACTTCTTCATCTCTTTCCTGATCTAATATCCTCTTCATATCTTCAGTTAAAGACTGTTTAGTTGCTGTTAAATTGTTATCTATATCCTTAATAAGGATATTTTGCCTTCTTACAGAATCTGTCTCTTGAATAAGTTCTAGTTGTTCTTCATTCTTGGCGTTCAACTCTTCTGTTAGTTGATTAATTTCTAAATCTAGATCATTAATAATTTTTTGTAGTGGTTTTTTTTCTTCCTTAAGAGTGAATAATTCTTTGAAAAGTGAATCTTCAGAGAAAAGATTAATTGAGGGTAAGTCAGGTTTGACAATCAATAGAAGAAGCACAATAGCCCCGAAACCACACGCAATTATATCAAGAAATGCAAGGCTAAAAATATCAGTATTTCTTCTATTCTTCTTATTCATTATGGCCAATCTCTTGCTGGACTGATTGAAATTCCACCACCTGATTGTTGCCCAAGATTCCAGTAATCGATCGCTGCATGGGGATCACCTTGTAAAGGCAATAAAATAGTTGAAGTTTTAATCTTTCGTCCATCTAAATAATTTTTTTTTGCTTTTTGAAAAAGAACATGCCTACATCTACTTGAGATCTTTCCTGATGCCTTTAAACAATTTCTTTCTTCCCTTTTCAATATACTTTCTTTGATACCATCATAAGACTCTCCGATTGTGGGAAGTCCATCGGTAATGATTACTACCAAATCAGGAAGAGGAAACATTTTTTTTGTCCTGAGTAGAGCTTTTTCAAGATTTGTGCCTTTTTCAGGAATGACCTGAAGAGCACTTGCTAGGGTTGAATTCACTTTTATTGGATCATTTGCATCGAACCATTGACCCTGAGTATGAGACGTTACCTGATCATTGAAGGTCATGATGCTAAATTTACTCTCTTTTGGTAGTCTCGAAGTAAGCCAAGTCAAGCTATCTTTAGCTCTCATCCACTTTTGTGTCTGTTTGCTTTGATTATCTAAAATAGAGGCAGCAAATATCTTTTGCACATTTTCATCAAGCATACTGGCAGAATTATCCAATAAAAATAAAATATTTTTTCCTTCAACTTTAAGTCCAGTGAGATACTGCCTCTCTCCCTCACTTGCCCTTTGCACAATATCGGGTATTGACTCTTCTAATTTATTTATCTCCTCTCGAGCTTGTCTATTCTCATTCAAAAGATTAGTCCGAAGGTTTTGTTCTTTAATTAGATCACTCTTTAGTTTTTCTAATTCAGCTTCTTTTTTTTCAATAGATAGGTTTAAAAGATCAGATTGCTCTGTTCTCTTATTAATCTCTGTTTGTAGAATTTTCTTATCAATTTCTGCAGATTTTATATCTTGAACAAGCATGGTTGTTTGTTCGGGAGATGACGATTCACCATGCTTCAAAATTAGAAAAATTAATATAACGGCACCCAAGCCACAAGACATAATATCAAGGAAAGAAAGGCTGAAGGGATTAAAATCCCTGCTTTTTTTAGCCATTAGTAAAGATTAGTTACGTAAATTTGCAACGAAATTCTTATCACAATATTCATGAGAATCTAAAACCAACCTATCTTGAGTTAATTGAAGCTGGTGGAGAAAAAACATTAGAAAAATGCTTACAACTAATGCAACATATGTAGAGTTAAAGGCCACTCCTAAACTTGCAGTCATACCTGCAATATCACCTTCAACAGCAATATGGGCCTGCGAAAGAGCTTCCCCGATACCCCTAACTGTTCCAATGAAACCTATTGAAGGTATTGCCCAGATTATATATCTTATCATTGAGAGTTCAGATTCAAGTCTTTCTGATTCTTGATCACATACTGAATGGGCTGACGAAGCAGCCTCATCTATGTTTTCTGAAATCTTGAATCTATGCAATCCTGCATTAAGCGCATTGATTAGTAATCCTTTCCCTTTCTTATCTAGCTCCTCTTGATGAGATTGAATATTTTCAAGGTTTATTTTTTCATTCATTTCATCTGCAAAGATATTCGTATCAAGGATTGCTGTCTGCTCTTTAATCCTTCTCCATTTTATGTATATGATTGTAAGTGCCCATAGAGCTAACATTAAGCATGTTTCCTGCTCGAAATCCTTTAGTATTATTGATAATGTTCTGTCCGGTGCGCGGTTTTCACTTTCTGCCAAAGCGACCTGAAATGTCGCTGCCGGATCTATGAAGAGCAAATAAATTGAGTGAATAAACACTATAGATATAAAAAGCGAAATTATTTGAAAAAGAAAGTCTTTTGGGAAGTCAGATTCTTTAAATAAAGCGTTCATTTGATTATATTTATATTTGTTGGAAAATCTTGCTCATACATTGCGCCTGCATCGATAATCTTCGCACCTTGATTAACATTACTGTATAGATAAAACATTGTAAAAAATGTGAAAAATAGTAAAAGTATTTTCTTATTCACCTAAATCTCCTTTACCGACTAGCCACCTGGCCACCCTAAAACCTATTGTATCTCCTCCGTCTTTAGATTTATCTCTATAGGAAAATCTCAATTCTGTAATACTTGCCGAACTCCAACTTGAACCTTTGATCACATTTTCCATCCCCCTTTTTGGACCGGTAAGATCTTTATAAATCTTGTTTGATTCTATCATTATTGAATAATAGTCATTTACAAATTCGCTTACGTTGCCCCCTAAATCATAAATACCATTTTGATTTGGCTCAAAACTTCCTACTGGGGCTAATTCTGGGAATCCATCACTATAGTTTGGAATAAACATTATTGACTTTTTAACGCTAGTATCTGCATAGTTGCCAGAACCTTCCTTTACAGGCATTCGGTACCCCCAAGGAAATTTTAAATCCTCTTGTTTAGCCTTCTTTCTAGCAGTCCAAGACCACTCTGATTCAGTAGGCATCCGATATCCTTCTGATTTTAAATTAAAACCTATGACCTCTTCTCCTTGCACTTTATAAAAAGACTCCAATCCCTCTTGCTTGCTCAACCAGTTACAATACAGCGCTGCATCATTCCATGAAATATTAACTACTGGCAGATTATTGCTTTCAATTCTTTGATTTATAGAATTCTGGCTTTTAAATTTCAAATACTGAGAGTTGGTAACCTCATGAATAGACATGTAAAAAGGTTTCGTTAGATCTACCCTTCTAATTGTTTCATTAGCTCTTTGACCTTTTTCACTTCTTTTGGCACCCATGACAATAGTATTTGGACTTAATAAGACCATCTTATTTCCTCCCTTTGTCACATAGCTCTTTGAGGATTCTTTAAACCTTGCTTTTTCCTCTGTAATTAAGGTTGCGCTGATAGTAGTAAGATAATCTTCCTTAGGCTTCAATTTTGCTTTATAGCTTCTATATCCAGTTCTTTTTATTTCCAGGTCTCCTTCAATGGTCTGTAAATTTCCCTCAAAAGGTGTTTCAGCGAGAAATTTTTTGTTGAGAAAAATTTCTGATGGCAGATTTGAATCAATTTTGACTTTACCTAGAGAAGGTGACATTTTAAAGTTTTGTTTGAAAAACTCTTGAGTGGATAATTTAAAGGTCTTACTTTCACTTTTGAACCCTTCAGCCTCGAGAATTATTAAATGATCTTGATCAGGTTGAAGTTCAATCGAGGCTGGAGTTATTCCAAAGAATTTTCCATTTATAAATATTTGAGCAGCAGAAGGAATTGAGGTCAGCTGTAATGTCCCCGGAAGGAGCTCTAGTTTGACTGTTTCTAAGATTCTATCAACACCTCTTTCGACTCTTTCCAATTTGGTTAGATCTCTGTAACCCTCTTTTTGAAAAGTTAGCTCGTGCAGACCAGTAATAACCTTTGTTTCAATAGGCGTATTTCCAACAAAATTTTCTGAAATGAAGACTTTTGCATTCTCAGGTAAAGAGCTTATTGAAAGAGTTGCCCAATTTGGTTGAAGTTCCAGTGAATACTCTTGTTTTACTCCCCTACCAGTTACTTCTATCAAGGTTGTATACTCTAAAAACATAGGGTGCTCGTACACAATTTGATTATTACCAGCAGGTATTTCATAAAAACCGTCTTCAAGGGGGATTAATTCATCGTCTACAAAGAGCTTACCCTCTACTTTTGGATTAATATTAAATTTAACCTTTCCTGGAAGTTCTTTTAGTTTCACTGTCACAAGATCACTAGAGTCCGAAATTTTTAAAGTAAGTTCTTGATCATAGAAACCAGGTGACTCAATACGTAATCGTTTTTCGCCTGGAAGAAATATATACCTGTCATTAAAGGAAAATCCAAAACCACTTGTTAATGAAACTTTAGAGTTAGATGCAGCCTCAAGTGGCAACACAACAACATTAACACCTTTTGCAAAGAAATAGAAAATGACTATAAAAGATATGACTATAGCTAAAAGTGCAAAGTTTATTAATTTGTATTTCGAACCCATTTAAATTTTTTCTAGGCAAGATAGATATAGGGAAGTTGTATCCTTAATTTCTAAAACCTTCCTCACAGTAACATAGTTTTTACGTTTTCCTACTAAGGTGTATTTTCCAGGATAAATCTTTAATTCTTTATCAAAAAAAACTCCTAAATTCTCTCCATTTTGTATGGAAATTTGAGTTCTATTATCTGAAGAAATTCTCAATGTAACAAGGCTAGAGTAATCATCAAGTATAACTATCAAATCTTGTCTTTTTTTTGCCAATCTTTCACCGAACTCCAAGCCTCTAAGTTGAGCTAATAGCTTATTTGCCTCTATAAAAACTGCCTTACTTGCTACTCTGTCAGGTCTGTTTAGATATCGATCAATCTTTTTTTCTAAATTGATATATTGATTAGCTCTTGAAAGACCATCATTTGCGAAAGCTAGGGTTGAATCAATCTTTAAAATTGAAGAGTAATAGCTCACAGACTTTGAGAATTTTTCTTCAAGAAAATATTTCTCAGCCATCAAGCGATCTGAATTTATCTTAAGCTTTTTTTCTCCTTCGACCACAAGATCTATACCTGTCAAGGCTGATTGAGAAAGATTATCAATTTTTACAGCACGTTCAAAAGACACCCTCGCTTTTTTGTAATCTTTTTTCTCTAAGTAAAAATAACCTTCATCTATAGCTTCACTAAGATTTCTTTCAAGAATAAGCTTATCCAGTGATATTCTAAGATTTTTGGTTTTCTGATTAATAGAATCTAATTGTGAGGCTTTGTTAACTGACTGCAAAGCATCGTTAAAGTCACCAACCTTGATGAATAGCTCAGCCTCCTTTTGAAATTTTACAACTTCTTTGAACACGGAAGCTCTTTCAACTCCAATTAAGGCATTTCTATCATTAGGAATAATGGTTAATGCATTCTCAAATTGAATTTTTGCCTCTTCATCATTTTCTTGATCAAGGAAAATGTATCCTTGCTTTACGTAACTGGAAAATAGATTTTTACCTTTTTTTATTAGTTCTTCTGAGTCTTTAATAGCTGATTTATAAGATAATTTAGCCTTTCCATAAAAACCTTGATCAAACAGATCATCCCCCTCTTGCTCTTTAGCTAAGATGATGGAATATTCTTCTTTAGACCAAGTTTCTACATTTATACCCAATAAGTTATCCTTGATGTCATTAAGACCTTTTAAAGCGTCGAGTGCCTCCTCTCGTTCTACGCAAAGAGGAGAATTTCTATTTTCCCCAGAGCAGTCTATGAGCAATAAATCTTGTGTTTCAGACAATGTAAGATCTTCTTCTGCCTGAGATGCTGTGAAGTTAGACAAAAAAAGAAACCATGTAAAAGCAATTAAGATAGCAATTGTGGAGATAACTATGGCCTTCTGTGAAGGATTTAAACTATTAAAGAAATTCAATTACTTTCGAACCTCAAAAACCTTAACTATAAAATTCTCTAATCAAATAAAAGACCTCTAGCCTGCAGGCCAAGGTTTCTTCTCTTTCTTTTTCTTTTTCTTTTTTGTCTGATTTTCTCTTGAAGCACTCTCTTTGTAATCTACATTATTGAAATTTGAATTCTGGTTTTTATCTGAACCCCTTGTTCCAGGAGTCTCCATATAAATCAAATCAACTGAATTCTCATTTTCAGCATCATAGATTTTTTTAAGAATTCTTCGCCATTGATCAGATTGTTCCTTAGCCGTACCCGTTAAAGTAACAGTTGTGTCTTCCATCTCAATTACACTAGGTGAAAGGTTGCCATCTATAGATTCAGCTATCTCATTTAATGCATCTCGGTGAACTTTCGCCTCATCACTGCTTTGAAAACTCTCCGCAAATAATGCTCCTGCAACTGCAGCTCCTGCATATCCACCATAATAACTACTATCATAAGAATCTGCACTGCTAGCAGCCGCAACAGACGCAGCTAGGACTACGGCTCCAGCAACTCCTTGCCAAAATGCCGCATTTTGAGCCTCTCTGGCCGCTTTTGACTCTGCGAAAGACTGTTCTTGCCATATTCTATAGCTTGACTTCATATCAGAGGAAAATCCATCATAGCTAACTTGCATATTATCAATAAACATCTGATCCCTAAATTGAATATTTTTAATCCTTGTGATCATTGGATCTGCAGAATCTGGTTTGCCCTTAAGACTATATTTTCCTCTTCTTTCAGAGAGAATATCGCTAAAAGCATCAGGAGCGAAATTCTGAGCAAATCTTAAATCTGTAACTGTATGAATACTATCAGCATTTTTACTGTTGATTCTTCTATCCATGTACTTTGCTACATCTTGATTAATTTTTTGATAAATTGGCTCGTAAGGATCAACTTTCAATTGGTCATTCTCATCCTTATTACGAGGATTACTAAAAGTTATATCTTGAACTCTATGAGAATAAGTTTTATTTCTAATCCAAACTTTTCCCGTTGAGTCAGAAACCGTTACCTTAAGTCTTACATCCTCTCCGTTTGAATCTACAATTGTTGCCTTCACGTAAATATCTGCGCTAGAAGAGAGATCAGGAGTAACCCTAACTGCTCCATAATTTTCACTGTCGGCTAATGTATCTCGCAATTGAACCGCCATATACATGGATTCAGCTCTACGTAACTCAGGCCATACTCCACCCTCTCCATAAGTAGATGCATCATCTACTAATCCAGGATCGAATACTCCTATTGCCACATCAAAAGGTTCAGCATTCTCAATGACAACTTTATCTTGATACTGATACTGAGGCCCAGTGCCTCCAGATGAGGCACAAGCTGTTAAAAAAAGCACAATTAATATTGAAAAAAAACTTTTATTCATAATTCTCTCCTTTGCTAGTCTTTTTTATTTTTTTTTATTCCCTTATATTCTCTATATAAATCCCAATACTCTTCACGCAGTATAGGATCTTTTTCAGCTTTAGCAGTCGCTTTCATTTGCGCTGCAGTTAAATCATCAGTCGAATCATCTGGTATGTCTTCAGGTATATCTCCATTTTCACCTGCTATAAGTTCATCAACACCTTCCTTCGTGGAAGGGGAATCTGCAGGAATTGTGCTGGTCTGTCCCTCTGTGGTATTGCTGGAGGCTTGAACTTGTTCTCCAGTCGCGCTTGAGCTTGCGGAAGGTGAGGATGAAGAGCTAGTCTCAACAACCTCCAAACAACCGTCATAATATTCTAAGGCTAATAATAATTCTCTCTCCAGCCTGAGAACTTTCTCTTCTTCGGTTTCTGCGTAATCGGGTGGATTTATTGAATGATCAATAATTTGGCAATTACCATCAGAAGCCGATGCGCTTAGATATAAAGCTATGAGAAAAAAGGGTAAAAAAATAAGTTTCTTCATTGGTCTTTACTAGAAATTGCTGGAGCTATTTTACGCAAGTTGTATTCAACCTTAAGAATCAAAATATATAAAAGAAAAATTATAAAAGAACCTAGAGCGTAAGCTGTGAAGATAATATTCGAATAACCTTCTGCATTAATTTCCTGACTATTTTGTATCGCTTGATAGTTAGAAGTCTCTACAGAATTTAATCTCTCAAAAAAAGTTACTTTATACAAATCAAAAGAATCTTTTATCAAAGTAACTTTTCTTCCAGGATCTTCTATCCTTTTCAACAAGTTATCTTCTGATAAATCAGAAGCAAGATTCACCATGCCATTTATAAAATTTTCTAGGTATATGTTAGGAATGTTATCTATGTATCGATCAAGATATTGAAGATTTAAGTTATTTTCAAAAATCATCATTTGATCATCAGAAAAAAGCTTTTTCAAATTCTGAATGACTAATTTGAGTTCTGATTCATATAAAATATCATCATCAACTATCTTATCTGGCGGCTTACTTTCGATGGTGTCATCTTTTTCTTCCGATGATTTTTTGATTGGCAAAATTTCGTAACGGAGATCGGACCAACCTGGAAGATCAACTTGCTCTAATTCAGGCTCATCAATAATGTCTGAAACAGACGTAATAAGGTTTATCAGTGCATAAATTAGGGCAATAGTTGCAAAGATAACTAGAAAAACTCTGATAAGCTTCAGGTAAAAATTCTCAATATTCTCCAAAGTGCAGCCTAGTTTGTTAAAAAATTTATGTTAACACATTTAGATAGGATGAGTTTAACTCTTGCTAATATGATTTTTAAGATCATATACAGGTTGAAATTTTATTTATTAATTTTGTTTTTTCTCCATAACCATGGTTGGATAAGTTCATCGCTATTCCAAAGGCCTAAACTTAAGCTTCTTGCATACATTTGATCTTCATAGAAAGTCTTATCTGTCACATACTTATCATAGACCCAAGCATATCCTGATCTAACCATCAAACGGTTAATATCTTTTTCTCTCCAATATAATCTTGCAAGCTTTCTATCATATATATCTGTCCCTGAAATTCTCAAATTTAAATACCCCTCCTGCAAAAGCTCCTCTAAATATTCTTTTGAGTCCAAACCGTATGGTTGATTTAGTTCTGGAGCATCAATTTCAACAAGTCTGACTTTTAGAATCTTTCCTCCACTAAAAACGTGTACCGTATCGCCATCCACTACCTTTTTTAATTTGAGATTTTCAAGATACTCTGCTTGGCAAAAAAAGGATAATATTAAAAGAGGTATAAAAATTATGGACCTAAATTTAAAAAAAAGGATCTCGTTGTAGTTAATTCTTAAGTTCACTTTTTAAGTAAAAATTGTATGCTTTTCACACATGCTTCAATACTCGTATCATTATCGATTATATGATCAGCATGCCTTTCATATAGTTTTACTCTTCTAAAGAATTCTTGCTCAAATGTTTGGCCAGACTCACTGATAAATCCTCTACTTTTTAAGTTAGAAACTCTTTCAAGAATTTTTTCAAATCTTACTCTTAAATATAAGACTAATGAGTTTTTACAAATGTATTTCATGGCATCCTCAGAAAAAATCACACTTCCTCCTGTTGAAAGAACGATTTCATCAAAGTTTAGAGTTAAAATTGACTGCTTTTCAATTTCAATGAATTTATCTTTACCTTTTTTTAAAATAATATCTTTAAGAGCCATTGATTGCTCTTTTTCTATCTCTTGATCGCTATCAACAAATCTCTTACCTAATTTTAAAGACAAAACTTTGCCAACTGAGGTTTTTCCCGCTCCTGCCATTCCAATTAAAGTTATTGAGCTATGCATAATAAAAAATGAGGTTATTTAATTATTAAGCTGTTTAATCATTTTTTTCTCAATAAGAAATAGTGAATCCAAACCCACTGGCTGATTTATTTTTAGTTGCCTGAAATTTAAACCTCGTCCCACCTTTTAAACTTCCACCAAATCCTAATCCAAAAACCTGCTCTCCTTGTCCATTATATCTTCCATGGCCTACACCAATAGAAAAACCTTCATCTGCAATACTAATTTGCCCAATGGCTATTGCAGAAGCAATACCCGAACTATAGTCTGACCTCATAAAGGATAAATTTTCTGAAGTGACTTGTTTAAAGTTATTAAAATTAGAACCCAAGGAAGCAA
>MDSZ01119348.1_pt1 | contig 12081 bp, 11 predicted proteins | sample 811201 | NCBI WGS metagenome assembly MDSZ01 (sample SAMN05326647, study PRJNA326480) | marine metagenome | isolation source: seawater | place: Indian Ocean: North | collected 2010
TGGCCTTTGAAGAAGAATTTGGTTCAGAAATTTCTGATAGTGAAGCTGAAAAAATTTTAACTGTAGGCGACGCTATTAAATTTATTGAAGGCAAGGCAAACTAATAAAATTTTCTATGCCCACTTCAAATGATGGGATAATGGTTATTTTGTCCTCTCCATCTGGAGCTGGAAAAACAACCTTAGTCAAATTACTTTCAGATCAAGATGATTATGAGATTTCAATATCTCATACAACTAGACAACCACGTAATAACGAAATCCAAGATAAAGATTATTATTTTGTCTCTGATAAAGAATTTAAAAGATTAATCAAAAATGATGAATTTTTAGAATATGCGAAAGTATTCAATAATTATTATGGAACCACCAGAACACCAGTAATTGATAAACTTAATAAAGGAAAAAATGTTTTATTTGATATAGATTGGCAGGGTGCTGATCAAATTAAAAATAAAAATTTAGATTTTAAATTAATTACATTCTTTATACTGCCTCCAAGTAAACAAATCTTATTCGAAAGATTATCCAATAGAGACATGAAAGATAAATTGATAGCCGAAGAAAGAATGAAACAGTTCGATAGAGATGTACTTCATTGGATTAATTATAATTATGTCGTAATAAATGACGATCTAGATACATGTTATAAAAAAATTCATAATTTGATTAATGCTGAAATTAATAATGGTTCAAAAGATTATGATCTAGATTATATTAGAAATCACGTTGAAAATTTAACTTCCTAATTTTTCATACTCTTCAGTAAGTTTATAATAAGTTTCAAAATTTAAGTTTTGAGGTCTCATATTAAGATCAATCTTAAGCTTATTTGCAATTTCAAGATTTCCGTTAAATAATTGGTTATAAGGTTTTTTTAACATTTTTCGTCTGTGCATAAAGAAAATTCTAGTTAATTTTTCTAAATTTTTAGAATTTTTAATTGGAAAAAAATCTAATTTTGGCTTTAATAATAAAATAGCACTATCAACTTTTGGTCGAGGGGAAAAGCTATGTGGTCTTACATCACAAATTTTTTTAATATTAAGTCGCCAATTAGCTAAAATAGATAATCTTCCATAATTTTTAGTATTAAAATCAGAAATGATTCTGTCAGCCACTTCTTTTTGAAACATTAAAATAAGGTGATCAAACCAGTAATTTCTATTTTTTATATTTAAAATCCATTTACAAAGAATTTCAGTAGAAATATTGTAAGGTAAATTTCCAAATACAGTCAAAGTAGTATTTTCTATTTTATTTTCATCAATTTTTAAAACATCCTCATTAATAACTTTTATTTTAGTTCCTAAATTTTTATTTAATAATTCTGCTAATTGATTGTCTTTTTCGATAACTATCATTTTTTTTGGTTTTTTTTTTAAAATTTCAATAGTTAAGTTTCCAGTTCCTGGACCTATTTCTAAAATTGACTCGTTTTTTATTTTTACAATATCTATAATTGTGTTAATGATTTTTTTATCAACCAAAAAATTTTGACCTAAACTTTTCTTTGCTTTTATCAATGTTTATCTAAAAAATTTAAAGCATTAATTAAACTACTTGGATTAGAGGTGTTTTTACCAAGCATTTTTTCATTTGGACCATGATCTGGTGTCACTCTTAAAAAAGGGAGTCCCATAGTAATATTAATTGCATCAAATTCAGAAAGTGCTTTAATGGGCCCAAGAACTTGGTCATGATACATTCCTAAAATAACGTTGAATTTTTTTCTATTATTCTTTAAAAAAATTGTATCAGCAGAATATGGTCCAGAAACTCTAATTCCCTTTCTTTTTTGTGAAAGAATTGCTTTAGAAACAATTTTATCATCCTCATTAAATTTTAGTATGCTTTCACAGTGAGGATTCATGCCAGTGACTGCAATTTTAGGTTTATAATTAAAATTTTTTTTATAAAACATGTTAATTATATTGATTTTTTCTTCAATAATTTTTCTTGAAATGTTTTTAGCAACTAGCTTTATTGGAAGGTGAGTAGTTACAGGACATACAGATAAATTTTTATTGTAAATTAACATTGCTGTCTTCTTAGATTTGAAATTATTAGAAATATACTCTGTGATACCTAAGAATTTTTTTTCTAAAAAGGATTTTTTGTTTATTGGACCATTAATTAATTTATAGGAATAACCATCATTAATCAATTTGATAGCTAGTTTGAATGAACTTTTAATATATTGATTTGTAAATTTCGTATTAAAATTACTATTGTATTTTTTACATTCTATATCAATTAGATTTATACTTTTATTATTTAAATCATATTTTTTCAATTTCTGGATATTAAGAATATTTATTTTTTTTTTAAATTTATTCTTCCTCATCTGGTCTAAAAGAATTTTTTTACAACAAATTAAAATCAAGGGGGATTTATAAGATTTTAAAATAATTGCTGTAAAAAAAATTTCAAAAAAAATACTTTTAGGCTCACCTGCGATGATGAGAATAGGTTTATCTTTCATTTATCAAGTATTGTGTCTTAACTTTGTTAAAATATATTCTAGAAAATTTTTCTAATTTTTTATTTTTTTCAATCTGTATTAATTTTTCAATTTCTTTTTTTTTGTCAAATTTTTTATCAATAATTTTTATTTCATTAATTTTTAAAATTATAAAGTTTTCATTTACTTTAATAACATCTGAATATTCATTCGTTTTAAGATCAGCAATATTCTCATATATTTTTTTTGATAAAGTCCCTTCTTTTATCCATCCAATTTTTCCACCATATTTTGAACTTTCAGAAATGCTATAAATGTTTGCTGTATTATCAAATCCTATCTCACTAATACTTTTCTTAATAACAGATATCGTATCTTCAATTTTTTCATTTTTTTTTCTTTTAAAGACTATTTCGGATAATAAAAACTCTTTAATCTTATCATTTTCAATTTTATCTAATTTTTTAATTAAGTTTTGTTCGTTAATTATTACTTGATTGTTATATTTGTTAAAAATCAATTCGTTCCAAAATAGTTCAATTTTAATCTTAAATCTTACTTGTTCTACAGTGTATGTTTTTTTTTCTGATAAATTATCACTAAAAGTTTTTTTATCTTCATAACCTAACCTTGATAATAAATTTTTAAAATATTCATCTATAAATGAATTATTTTCCTCTAAATTAACTAATTTAGAAATTTCTTTTTTTTTTATTATTTCTTTAATTAAAGATTGTTTTGCCAACTCAGATAGTTGTTTTTTATTTAGACTACTTAAATTTGGGCTTAAAATTTTTAGATACCTAAGTTCTTTTGTAACATCATAATTTGTAATAATTTCCTCATCAACAGAAGCTATAATATTTATATTAGAGAAAGATGGACCAATTAATACAAGAAAGAATAATATTAAAATTTGCCCTAAATTAAAATTTTTAAACATTATTTTAAAAATTTAGGGTTATCTTTATTAAATGGAATTATTGACAACTTAAAAAATATACTTTCGTTAGGTTTGAGGTCTCTGTCGCTATAATATTCTTTATTGTATTCAATTGATGCGGTCAAACAATCATTTCTATACTGATAAGCTAAATTATAGTATTCAGTTAAGTCAATAGTTTTATTTCTTCTTGTTGAAAATGAAATTAGATTTGAATTATCAATTAGTAATTTTGTAGTATTTGAAAGATAAGCTAAATTATCTGAAGAATTATTTTCATTCAAATAATCAAAGTTTGTAACAATATTATTAATCTTAAATTCGGTATTTAAATTTTCATAATTAATATTAGTTAGATCATTTTTAATTGAAGTGTTGTAATTTACTTTTATATGTTCATTAGGTTGATAAAACATTTCAGTTAGTATACTTGATGTTTTTTGACCGATTTGACTATTTCTTGGTAGGTCATTATTTTCTTTTAGTCGAAGATTATTAGCGATTTTGAGTCCAAAAACTTCTACCAAATTCTTCTTATTTAATAAAGAAAACTCATTTCCATATGTTAATGATAACCCACCCTCAATCATATCTTGTTTTACTGCTCTATTTATAGTGTAAATGTTATTAGCATCAATTTTAATATCATCATTTCGATTATCCTTAGTATGATTTGGAGATATTTTAAGTGCTAATTTCGGATTTAATATTTTTTTATAATCATTATTTTCTTTAATTAAAGGTAATGAGGAGTTTAATTGTATTAAGCCAGACATATAGATATTTTCTTTATTTTTGTAGCTTGAAGAGTTTTCAGCATCAGTATTTGCATTCTTTAAAAGAAATTCATAATTATTATAAAAACCTTTACTGGTAATTTTTGGATTAGATTGAAAAATTAAATCATTAATATTTATTGTTTCAAAAATATTTGTATTATAGTTTTTGGTTAATGCCTGAGATTTAAATGTAAAATCTCCATCTAATTTTGTTTTATTTTGAATTTTTTTTGTAACATCAATTTTTGGTATTAAAAACTCATAACGATCAGAATCGTTTTTATCTAAATCTTCATACATAATTGTTTCAAAATTTACTGTCATATCGTTTTTAGACAAACTTAGTTTTGCAGAATTTTCTAAGAGGCTTTCACTACTAATTAGTTTTGATTTAATTTTATTTTTTTTAATATAAGTATCCTTTGATGTAGCTTGAATTTTAAAATCAAAGTTGCTATCGACAAAATTATCTAGGTTAATGTCTTTGTTATATTCATAAAAAAAGTGACTTTTTAATTTTTTATTATCATTAATTTTAAAACTAAAATCAGAAACATGATTACTATTTAAATTCACTTTTCTATATTCAGTTTGTAGAAGGACTTCCTCATGGTCATATAATCTTGGAGAAAAAGTTAGATCGCTATTTTCAGACACAACTAAATAATAAGGTAAACTCAAAAAGTTTTTTGAATTTGAAGAATTTTTTATTGAAGGAGTTAAAAATCCAGATTTTCTATCTACTGTTGGGTCAGGGTGGGAGAATTTTGGAAAATAAGCTATTGGTTTATCATAAATTTTTAAAAAAGCATTTTCGTATTTTATTATTTTATTTTTTTTATCATGTTCTATTTTTTTAGCTGATAATTCCCAAGGAGGACAACCATCCCTTTTTTTACAAGTTGTAAATACACCTTTAGTAATTTTGGTAGAAAAATCATTATTTATAATGCTATTACCTTTTAATCTTGGTTCATTATTTTTATTAAGTGTTTCATTTCTTAAATTAATAAAAATATTTTTACCATATAAATTATTCGTCTTTGTATTAATGTACGCAATTGAAGATTTTAAATTATTATTATTTCTATCTGTTAAATTCAGACCGTTAAGTTTTAATATTTCATTATCAATATTGTACTCAAAGTTTTCTGTTATTAAATTATTTTGATAATCGTCTCTTATCTGGGATTTACTAGTTGAAATCAAAATATTTTCTTTATAGTTAAAAACTATTTTTTTGGAATTAATTTCCAAATTTCTATTTAAATCTTTTACTTTAACTTCTCCAGAGGCTTCAAATATAAATGTTTTCTGATCTATAAATCCTTTATCAAATTCAACACTTAAATTGTTAGATTTTATTTGAACTGATCCATTTCCATTAATATTCAAAATTTTTGTATTTTTTGAGTATAGAAATTCGTTAGCTTCAATTTCGAAATTTTTATCACTAGAAACTACTTTACCATAAGTTGCCTTTACTGAATTTCCATCATCAGTGATTTCTATAGTTTTAGTCTCGAAATTATAAAATTGATCCTGAGCAAACGAACTGAATTGAAAGAAAACAATGATTAAAATTATATAGATAATTCTATTTTTCATTGACATTAATCAAACCTATAATTGAAATTAGAGATAATATTGAAATTGGAAACAAGACTGATAAATATACTGGAATTTTTCCGTTATTACCTAAAGATGTAAAGAAAAACATTAAATAGTAGATCATAACTGAAATTAAAAAACCTGTTGCTATGTGAAATATTATAGAATTATTTTTTTTTATACCAAGCATAATAATGGCAGACAAAACAGACAAAATTCCATACATTAGTGGTGTTGTCGAAAGCTTTAATAAATGTATGAAAATTTCGTCTGAAGAATAGCCTAAACGCTCATAATCTCTCTTTACATCAAAAAGTTTAAAAATATCGAGAGTAGAAATATTTGAAAAGAGCTTCGAAATTTTATCGTAATTAAAATTTGTCTGCATAAAGATCTTTTCATTTTGTGATGTTGTTACATTATTTTTTGTAATTAATGGATCATAAATAACCCAATTATTTTCTTTAATATCAATTTTTTCTGATTGTATTATTCTGATTAGATTAAAATCTTTATCAAATTCATTTATAATTGTTTTTGAAATAATATCATTTTTGATTAAGTTAGATTTAATAATTAATTTTTTATCATTAATTTCATCTTTAATCCATAAACCACTTTTAGTAACCATTGCTAAATATTTATTATCACTTGATAAGTTATTTTTTAAATTAGAATAATGAAACTTTAAATTTGAAGCTAAATTATAAAAAATAACCACATTAAATATTCCGAATACAATTGATAAAAAAAATAAAATTTTGATAATAGATAAATTACTTAACCCATTAATTTTTAATAAACTTAACTCATCTTTTTTAAATAGATCATAAAATAAAAATTGTGTTGATAATAAAAAAATGAATGGAAAAATTTCAAATAAGGTTATTGGTGCATTCAATATTGTTAAATAATAAGGATATAAAAAATTTGTATCCAGATCTTTTGAAAAAGAAATTTCTTCTAAACTACCTAAAATAAGAGTAAGAGAAAAAAAAATTAATGTGATCAAAATAACTTTAGATAAAAAACTTTGTACAATATATTTTTGATAGATTTTAAACATTATTTATTTTGTAGTATGAAAAAGTGTAAAGAATAAAAAATATTAAAAAAGGAGTAAACAAATATAAAATCAATGAAATATCAGAAGATGTTGAGTATCTAAGTGATGTCTCAGAAATAATTATTAGTAAAACAATAATTAAAAATATATATCTTTTTACCTTATCATAATTGGGTTTATATTTTCCGGATATAAGTAAAAAACAACAAAGCATGGCAATTAAAGGAATATAGATTGGTTTAAAAAATCTCTTAAGTAACTCTTGTTTAGTTTCACTTAAAATTTCTTTATCATCATCTTCGCATCTTCTTTCATCAGTTAATTTTGCATTAATAAGGCAGTCAAATAAATTAATTGAATTAAGTTCTTGAATTTTAGGAGTTATAATTGAGTTTGATCCAAATGAATGTAAGTTAAAATTGATTTGATCAAATTCAAATGTATTAATTCTATTGTTGTCAATATTAATTACTTTTCCATCAAATAGTACAAATTTTTTATTTTTCTGATCAGAAATTATAGTCCCACTCTTAGCATAAATCATTCGTGAAATACCTTTGGTTGAGTCGTCAATAAAAACATTAGAAAAATTTTCTGATTCTTTTTGTTCAATATAAATTGTCAAACCTTTAACAGCATTAATAAACTTTCCTTCTTTAATAAGGCTAGTAAAAAAATCTATGTTAGACTCTTTTATTAAGTTTCTAGCTTTTAGTTGAGACAATGGAGAAAAGTATGAACCGAGTATAATTTGAATAAACATAAGTATTATTGAAAAAAATAAAATAAAGTTAATGAATCTGATTTTACTTACACCATTCATCCAAAATATATTTAATTGGTTATTTATCTCATACTTAATGATCGTCGAAAATAAAGATATAAAAAACATAAAAGGAAGTATCCTATGAATTATTTTAGGAAAATTTAATAGGGTATATGAAAAATAGACTTTTAAACCATGTCCATCTTCTGAAACAAAATCAAAATAATTAACAGCTTGCATAGTCCACACAATTAGGCCCATAATCATTATGGAAGAGATAAAAAAAATTAAAACATCCTTAATAAATTTTATAAAAGCTAATTTTTTCATTGAAATTTTATTCTTAAGACTTATATAACATTTATCTCTTACAGATTGAATTTAAAATTTATGACTGTTCAAATTAATTACAAATCAATTATTTCAAAAAATATAGCTGGCAATCAAGTACTTTTTGTTGATGAAAATTTCAATATAAAGGAGATAAAAAAATATATCTCAATTAATGAGTATTCTCTTCTTGCAGATTTGTTAAAAGTTAAAGAAAAAAAAAAGGATTTTATTTCCTTTGAAATAAGCTCAAAAAAAACTATTTTTTTAGTTTCAATTAAAAAGAATATAAGCGTCTCAAATTTGGAAAAACTTGGCGCTGATTTTTATGATTTTATTGATAAATTAAATGAAAATAAATATTCAGTATTTTTAGATACTATAAATAATAGTAATAAAAATTTAGTTGGACATTTTCTACATGGTTTAAGATTGAAATCTTATGTTTTTGATATTTATAAATCAAAAAAAGATAAAAAAAATTATTCTTTTAATGTAATTGGAAAAAAAATTAAAATATCTCCTCAAAAACAAATAAGATTTAGAGCTTTAGAGGAAGGAACTTTTTTAACAAGAGATCTTGTTTCTGAACCAGGAAATATATTACATCCAAATGAATATGCTAAAAGACTCATCTCTTTAAAAAAATTTGGTTTAAAAGTTAAAGTGTATGATGATAAAAAATTAAAAAAAATGGGAATGAACGCCTTAATTGGTGTTGGTCAAGGAAGCATTAGGGGATCATATCTTGTAACTATTGAATGGAATGGAGCAAAAAACAATTCTAAACCTTTAGCATTTGTTGGTAAGGGAGTTTGTTTTGATACTGGAGGCATTTCATTAAAGCCTGCAAAGTTTATGGAGGATATGACTTATGATATGGCTGGATCTGCGACAGTTGTTGGTTTAATGAAAAATTTAGCTTTAAGAAAAGCTAAGATAAATGTTGTTGGTGTAGTTGGACTTGTTGAAAACATGCCAGATGGAAATGCACAACGACCTGGTGATATAGTAAAATCTTATAGTGGAAAAACAATTGAAATTTTAAATACAGATGCAGAAGGAAGACTAGTCTTAGCGGATGCTTTAACTTATACTGAAAAAAATTATAAGCCTAAATTCATTATAGACCTTGCCACACTTACAGGTGCAATTATTGTTTCTCTTGGATCAGAGTATGCGGGATTATTTAGTAATGATGATAACTTATCAAACCAACTATCTGTTGCTGGCAACAAAACTGGTGAAAAAGTTTGGAGAATGCCATTGAATGAAAATTATGACAAATTGATTAATTCAAAAAAAGCAGATATGCAAAATATTAATTATGTTGGAGGAGCAGGATCGACAACTGCAGCACAATTTTTACAAAGATTTATATTAAAAAAAACAGCTTGGGCACACCTTGACATAGCTGGAATGGCTTTTTCAAAATATGGTGGAGCTTTAAATCCAGGTGGAGCAACTGGTTATGGAGTGAAATTACTTAATCAATTAATAGAGGATAATTATGAATAATATTGAACAAACACTTTCAATTATTAAACCAGATGCTGTTGAAAGAAATCTTGATAATGAAATTAAGAAAATGTTTATAGTTAAAGGTTTTAAGATAATTAATGAAAAAAAAATTCAAATAGAAAAGTCTGAGGCAGAAAAATTTTACAAAGTTCATGAAACTAAGCCATTTTATAATGATTTATGTTCTTATCTTTCCTCAGGTCCAATAGTAGCAATGATACTTGAAAAAGAAAATGCTGTTATCGCTAATAGGGAGTTAATGGGGGCAACAAATCCAAAAGATGCTCAAGAGGGAACCATAAGAAAAAAATATGGTATATCAATAGATAAAAATTCAGTTCACGGATCAGACAGTATAGAAAACGCAAAAATTGAAATTGATTTTTTTTTTAAAAATTAGATAAAATTTTTTTAAGAGCTTTAGGATATAATAAATGTTCTTGTTTTAAGATTCTTTTTGAAAGTTTTTCGCTACTATCATTTTTAAAAATTCTTACTTTTTTTTGTAAGATAATCTTTCCAGAGTCTAATTTTTCGTTAACATAATGAACAGTACAACCAGAAAATTTTTCATTATTTTCTATTGCTTTTTGATGAGTATTAAGTCCTTTATATTTTGGAAGTAAAGAGGGGTGGATATTTATTATTTTACCTTTAAATTTTTTGATAAAATCTCCTGAAAGTATTTTCATATAACCTGCTAAACATATTAAACTGATATCATTTTTTTTTAATTCTTTAAGAATATTTTTTTCAGCATTTTTAGAGCTAAGATAATTAATAATTTTTCTTTTAATTTTAAATTTTTTAGCATACTCAAGACCTTTGGCTTTTGATTTATTTGATATGACTAAATTAATACTAAATTTTGATCTTTTTTTTAGAGAGTGATTTATTAAATTTTTTAAATTACTTCCAGTGCCTGATATGAACACAGCAATATTTGCTTTATTATATCCAATTGATTTTAGCATTTAGCTTTACTTTATTTTTGCCATTAGTGATTTTCCCAATCACATATGGTTTAAATTCCTTAGAAAAAAATTTATTCACTTTTTTTAAATACTTTGGATTTACTATTAAACAAAAACCAACACCACAATTAAAAGTTTTCAGCATTTCTTTATCAGAAATACCATTATATTTAAGCCAATTAAAAATTTTTTGTGGTTTTATATTTTGTAAATTAATATTAGCACACAATTTATCAGGTATTACTCTCTGAATATTATCAACTAAACCCCCACCTGTTATATTTGCACATCCATTTAATAAATCACTTTGGATTAAATTTAGAATTTCATTAACATAAATTTTTGTTGGTTTAATTAACTCTTTTTTTAAAAAGAAATTTCTTTTAATATTTATTTTCTTTTTATTTAAAACATGTCTAACAAGTGAATATCCATTAGAATGAATTCCTGAAGAAGGAATTGCTAAAATTAGATCTCCATTTTTAATTTTTTTTTTATTTAAAATTTTTTTTTCATCTACGATTCCAACTGCAAAACCAGCAATATCGAATTTACCTTTTTCGTAGGTCCCAGGCATCTCAGCAGTTTCTCCACCAACTAGTTCACACCCAGATATTTCACATCCTCTTACGATTCCTTTTAGAATAGATTTGAGTTTTTTTAAATCAATCTTATTTATAGAAATATAGTCTAAGAATAAAATTGGCCTAGCACCTTGAACAATCAAGTCATTAACACTCATTGCAACCAAGTCAATACCTATCGTATCAAATTTATTTAAAGAATTAGCAATTTCAATTTTAGTTCCAACACCGTCAGTACATGCAACAATTTTAGGTTTTCTAACATTTTTCGGGATGCTTGAAACAGAGCCAAAACCACCAATATTATTAAACTTTTTATTGCCTCTTTTTTTTGATGATATCTTAGATATGTAACTCACAAATTTATCGGCAGCTCTTATATTGACGCCGCTTTTTTTGTAGGTAAAGAGTTTTTTATTCATTAGAATATTACTTTAATAACTATGTATTATTGGAACCATTTATATATTTTTTTTTTAGTTCTTGCTCTAAATTTATCTTTTTTTTCCACAACGATAGTAAATGCAAAAGCCTTTTTGGTAGATGAAATTGAAATTTCAGAAAAATTGGAGAATAATTTTAATAAAGAGATACTAATTAATAAGGGATTTGAAAAAGCATTCAACGAGTTAATGAATAAATTATTACAGTCAAAAGATATTAATAAAACTAAAAATATTAGATTAAATGAAATAAAGAGTATGATAGAAACATTTTCGATAAAAGAAGAAAAATTCATAAACAAAACTTACAATCTCAATTTAGGTGTTTCTTTTAATAAAAAAAAAATTTTCAAATATCTTGAATCTAAAAATATTTTTCCAGCTCAAATTATTGAGGAAAAATTTTTGTTCATTCCAATTATAATAGACGAAAATAATTCAGACGTCTTAGTTTTTTCAAAAAATCCAATATATAAAAATTGGCAAATAGAAAATAAATCTAGATACTTAATAAACTATGTTTTGCCCACAGAAGATTTAGAAGATCTAAATTTAATTAAGAAAAACTATTTAGAATTAGAAAATTATGATTTTGGAAAAA
>MDSZ01176073.1_pt1 | contig 12081 bp, 9 predicted proteins | sample 811201 | NCBI WGS metagenome assembly MDSZ01 (sample SAMN05326647, study PRJNA326480) | marine metagenome | isolation source: seawater | place: Indian Ocean: North | collected 2010
AGTACCAGGAGCTATAGCAGCTTCAGATGCAATTGCTGCAGAATGGTTTGCACCAGCAGGTTTAAATAGAGGTATTTTAGGAAATGTATTAGAAGCTAAAATGAGATTAAACCAAGCTGAAAGAGATTCATTATATAATGCAAAAATTAATCCAATAGCAACTTTCCCACAAACAGGAGTTTGTATTTGGGGTCAGAAAACATTACAAGAAAGATCAACAGCATTAGACAGAATCAATGTTCGTAGATTACTAATAGCTCTTAAGAAATACATTGCTAGTTCTTCAAGATACTTAGTATTCGAACAAAATACAATAGAAACAAGAGATAGATTCTTAAATATAGTTAATCCTTATTTAGAATCAGTACAATCAAGACAAGGATTATATGCTTTTAGAGTCACAATGGATGAAAGTAATAACACTCCAGATGTAATTGATAGAAATGAATTAGTAGGAGCAATATTCTTACAACCAACTAAAACAGCAGAATTTATAGTACTTGACTTTAATGTAATGCCTACAGGAGCTACATTTGATGGAGCTGGTGGAGGAGGTAGCGGAGGTTACTAAAAAAAAGAAAAGTATTATATTTATAACAGAATAAAATAAATAAAAGATGGCAATATTAGACACAAATCAAATGATGTTCACAGCATTCGAACCTAAATTACAAAATAGGTTTCTAATGATGATTGATGGAATTCCAGCATACCTTATTAAAAAAATTGACAGACCAAGTATTACATTTGGAGAAGTAGTTCTTGACCATATCAATGTAAAAAGAAAGATCAAAGGAAAAGCAAATTGGGATAACGTTACAGCTGAACTTTATGATCCTGTAACACCTTCAGGGGCACAAGCAGTAATGGAATGGGTAAGATTATCTCATGAGTCAGTAACAGGTAGAGATGGTTATTCTGATTTTTATAAAAAAGATCTTAGAATCAAAACATTAGGCCCAGTAGGTGATGTAGTTGAAGAATGGATTATGAAAGGTGCTTATTGTCAAAATGCTAATTTTGGTCCTATGGATTGGACATCAGAATCTCCAGCAAATATTACAATGACTATAGTAATGGATTATGCAATATTAAATTTCTAAACTTATGAAGTTATCACAATTAAGAACTTATATAAAAGAAGAAATAAAAAATCTAAAGCAAGAAGCAGATGAAAATGAGTTAATGAAAAAATTAACCATTGAACCTATAAAAGGTGCTGGTGCTGAATTGCCTTGTGGTCCACATGGTAAAATATGTGGAAGTGATGCTGATTGTATGTTTGGATATGATAGGAGCCAAACCAGCACACCGAATTGTGTTAAGGGTTGTTGTCAAGGTGGTGGTGGTGCTATAGCTCCCGGTGCCATGAGAAGTGGTAATCAAACCACATTAGGACCTGAAGGAGGAGGTAGAGGTCCAGGATTATATGACGTCAGTAAAAGAGCTAAAGGATTCTAATAAACTAAATAAATATAAAAATAAAAGCGTCTTTTTGACGCTTTCTTTTTTCTACATATATGTATATCCGAACTAGTTTTAAATAAAAATAACGTTATGGAACAAAAACAAACAATCCCCCAATTTCCTACAGAAGAAGTTACATTACCTTCAAAAGGTTTACTTTATCCTGAAGGATCTCTCCTAAAAAAAGGAGTCATAGAAATGAAATATATGACTGCTCGTGAAGAAGATATTCTTACCAATCAAAATTTAATAGAAAAAGGAACAGTATTAGATAAATTATTACAGTCACTTATTGTATCTCCTATAGATTATAATGAATTAGTAATTGGTGATAAAAATGCAATATTAGTAGCTGCTAGAGTATTAGGTTATGGAGCAGATTATACCTTTACTTATAATGGAGAAGAAATAGAAATTGATTTAACCTCTATAGAAGATAGATATTTAGATGAAAAAATAGTTAAAGATGGTAAAAATGAATTTGATTTTACTTTACCTACATCAAAAATTCCTATTACATTTAAAATATTAACACATAGTGATGAAATAAAAATTAAAAGAGAATTAGAGGGTCTTAAAAAATTAAATAAAAATTCTAATAGTGATTTATCTACAAGAATGAAATACATTATTACTTCTATAAATGGTGATTATAATAATAAAACTATTAGAGAATTTGTAGACACTACTTTTTTAGCTAGAGATTCAAGAGAATTAAGACAATACATTAAAAAAATCCAACCTGACGTAGACTTATCTTATACCTACGTAGATCAGAGAGGGAATGAAAAGATAATTGACATTCCTGTTGGTATTAAGTTTTTTTGGCCTGACGCCACAATATAGGAAGCTAATTTTTGACCAAATACATGATCTAGTGTTCCATGGTGGTGGTGGATTTAAACACTCAGAAGTATACAACATGCCTATTTGGATGAGAAAGCTTCACATTTATAAGATAAATGAACATAATAAAAAACAAAATGAAGAAATAGAAAAATCTAAAAAAGGTCAAAATATGGATAAAAAAATTCAAGGACCTAATATTAATCCTTCTTCTACTTATAATTTTTAAAGCAAAGGTATCACAGATACCTTTCTTTTTTTCATATTTATACACGATAAATAAATTAAATCATGGTAGATAATTCTGGTAATAAAGAAAATAGCGCAGAGCAAAGAAAACGTTTTGAACAAGAAGCAAACTTCATGACAATGAAAAACGCAGAAAAAGCAAAAAGTCTCGCAATGGATAAAGAGATGAGAGACGTGTATCGTTCTATCAATGAAGAAATCCAAGAAGAATTAGAATATCATAAACAAATAAAAATTTTTAATGAAGAAGGAAATAAATTTTTAAGAAGTAAATCAGATTTAGAAGCAGCATCAAATTCTCTTAAAGCACGAGAAACATCTTTAAATGAACAAATACAACGTGCTACTAAAGAACAAAAAGTAGAATTAGAAAAACAATTAAAAACTCTATATAAAATTCAATCAGAAGTAGAAAAACAAAAAGAAAGAAGAGATGAAATAAATCAAGCTGTAGAAGAGGGGGGAGGTAAAGCTTTAACAATGTTAGGAAAAATTCCTGGATTAGGCAAAGCATCTGAAAAAGGACTAGCAGCAATGGAACAAGCTATGGTCAATGGTGCTAATGAGACGGAGGCTATGCAAGCAGGTTTAAAAGAAATGAGAAAAGAAGCCATGGTAATGGCAGGTTTTATGGTAATGGCTTTTGCTGCAAAATCACTAAAAGAATATAGTAATTTACAAAGAGATGTAGGTAGACAACTAGCAGTTTCTTCACATGAATCTTTTAAAATTCAACAGAATTTCAAAGCAGCAGCATTTAATGCAAATGATATATTTGCTACTACTAAGGCATTATCAGAAACAAATTCTCTATTAAATGATGCCAGAGGAACAGGTCTTGAACTCGATGGTAAAACTTTAGTTACAGCTAATAAATTATTAAAAACAAATGTATTATCTCAAGAAGCTTTAATAGGAGTAGCTCGAGTAGCTAATGCAACAGGACAAGAACTTGATAATGCTGTAGATTCACAAATAGAAGGTTTTCTAATAGCTCAAAAACAATCAGGAGTACAACTAGGTCTTAAAAACGTAATGGAAGCTACTGCAAAAGTATCAAACACTATTAAAGTAGCTATGGGAGGTAATTTACAAGCATTGACAGAAGCTACTTTTGCAGCTAAAGCTTTAGGAATGGAATTAAGTGATGTTGAAAATATAGCATCAAATTTAGTAGACTTTAATAGCTCTATTGAAGCAGAATTAGAAGCTGAATTATTTTTAGGAAGACAACTTAATTTAGAACAAGCAAGATTATTTGCTTTAACAAATGATTATAAAGGACTAACAGAAGAAATAGCTAAACAAGGAATTGATTTTTATTCATTTAGTCAAATGAATAGACTAGAACAAGAAAAAACAGCGGCTGCTTTAGGAATGAATAGAGATTCTATGTCTGACATGTTATTAAAATCAGCTGATTTAGAAGCATTAGCAAAAAGAGCTAAAGATGAAGGTAAAGAAGACTTACTTAGAAATATTCAACAAATATCCGTACAAGATAAGTTAAATGAAAGTATGGAAAAAATGAAATCTATAGCAGCAGATGTTCTTACAGCTGTTTTACCTATAGTAGAGGGTTTTGCAAGTATGGTTAAATTTTTAGCAGAATCAAGAGTAGCTATGATAGCTTTAGGAGCAGCAGCATCTATATTAGCAGTATCTTCTGTAGTAGCGGCAGTAGCTAATATATACACAACATTTGCAAAAATACCTTTTGGACTAGGTATTATAGCAGCAACAGGAATTGTTGGAGGATTTTTAACTGCTATAGGAACAGCTAAGAATGTAGCACAAGCTAAAGATGGTATGATAGATCCTCAAGGTGGACTAGTAGTAAGTGGTCCTAAAGGATCAGTTCAGCTTGATAAAGATGATTCCATAATAGCAGGAACTGATTTAAATGGTAAAAAGAAAAAAGAATCCGAAAACGATGAAGAAACAAAAAATTATAGAAAACAACATTTACACGCATTAGATAGATTACATAAAGCCCAAGTAGCAGCAGGATTAGGAACAGCAGCAACAATTATTTATAGTGGATTTGATGCTGTAAAAAGACCTACACACCACAAAACAAAATTTAGATAAAATATAATATTATGAGCTTATTAACACAAACATCAATATTTAGCAGTACACAACCTTTAGGAGGATCCCCTTCTGTTTTTGATTTAGGACCTAGTTCTACATTTCAAGAAGGAGATGGGTTACTTTCTTCAAGTTTAGATATTAATAATGGAGCTAATATTACGGGTGTTGCTAATTCTTTTATTTCCATACTTCCTACTATGGGATTAGCTGGATCTAATTTGGATACAAATACTCCTAATCACCGTAATAGTTTATTTGATTTTGGTATGAGTTCTAATTTACAACCAAGCAAATTAAACCAAACATCCCTAGATAACATAACAATCCCAGCACCCAATGTAAGTTCTCCATTAGCAGCAGAAGAAACAGAAACAATATCTCAAATTATAAATGGAGGTTCAGAAGATATAAATACTTCAATAACTAACTTAAATATAATATCTAGTGATCAATCTTTATCACCAGATACTAGTACTCCCTCTCCATTTGATTTAGGAAAAGATTCAACTCTTCAACAAGATTCATTATTATCTATTCCTACTACATCTCCTTATCAAGATTTAGATGGGGCTGCAGAGGGACAAGGATATTTTCATGGAATGAATAACCCAGGAAAGGGACAAGGAAAAAAAATAAAAGGAGAAGACCTACATATACATTTATTACAAAAAGCATATGAATATAATCATGGGGAAACATTTGAAAATGTGGGCCCTTCACCAGGATCAACAGGTAATTCTGAATATCAAGATTTAGATGGAAGAGATAATGGTCAAGGAATATTTACAATTGGACATAAACAAGGTAAAAAATTAGGATCTGCAGATTTACATGTAGGACTATTAACAGAAGCATATACATATACTCATGGGCAATCAACAGAATTAGTAGGTCCTTCACCAGGACCAACAGGTAATTCTGAACATCAAGATTTAGATGGGATTATAGGGGGGCAAGGATACTTTCATGGAATAGCAAATCCAACACAGGGTCAAGGAAAACAATTAAATAATGAAGATTTACATAAAGCAATGTTAACAAATAGTTATAATTATAAACATGGAAATAGTACATCTTTAGCACCTAAATTACCTGATGGAAGTAATTCATCAACCCCCGGAGGAATTTATGATTTAAATGGAAAAGATCCTTTATGCTATAAACATCCTGAAACAAATATGACTTATTGCTAATTAAAAAATTATGGGTTTACTAGATTATAGAGCTGGAGACAATATAACAATAAAATATACAGGATTATCATCTGAGGGTACTAAGACTAGGCATCCTTTTTCAAACCCTGCATTAGGAAATTCACTTCCTGAAGAGAGAGGAACTTTAGGACTTAAATTATATGATCCTAATACTAAACAACCTTTTAGTTTAAGTGGAAATGATGAAAGAGTAAATTTTCTAATTGAAAAAAATCCCCCAACAGATAATTTTCCTAATGGTTATCCTAAAGGTTATGATTTAGTTGGAGGAGATCATAATAATAAAATGGGACTAATAGATAGTTTCATAAGAGGAGGAATAACAACAGCCATAAGTAGAAGAGCATTAGATGTAAAACGTATAGGTAATTTTCTTTTATCCCCTAATGGATTACAATTTATAGCAAAAGAAGGAGTACTTCAATTATTAACTCCAAATTCACCTAAAATATTTAACCCTATAAGTCTATTAGCTCAAGTAGGAGTAGCAGGGGTATCAAATCTTACTAGAGGAGGTTTAATTCCTAATATTGGAGGAGTTACTGGTTTGTTTGGTTATGGATTTAATAAAAAACAATCAAAAATTAATAGAGAAGAAAATTATGGTTTAGGGGATCCAGGAGCAGTTACCTCTAAAGATGTATTACAGACTCTCAAAAATTTAACTTCAGGAGTAGTAAGTGATTTAGGAGATGATTTATTTGGATCAAATATTTTACAATATAATGCAAGTTATCAAGAAACTGCTGCAAGAGTTGATAAAGTAAATTATCAAAAAATATTAGTAGGAGGAAAAGATGTAAGTGATAATATTAAAGATTTTATACCTTTTGAATTTGAAATTATAAATCATTCAAATATATTAGAAAATAATCATATAATATTTAGGGCATTTATAGATAATATAACGGATAATTTTACAGCTAATCATGATGAAGTTAAATATAATGGTAGACCAGAATCTTTTTTCACATATAATAGTTTTGGTAGAGATATAACAATAGGTTTTAAAATTGCTGCTCAAACAAGACATGAAATGAAACCTTTATACCAAAAAATAAATTATTTAGCAGCTCAAACAGCTCCAGGATTTGTTGGTAACAGAATGAAAACATCTTACATGAAACTTACTGTAGGTGATTGGTTTAATGAACTTCCAGGAGTATTAAAATCATGTAATTTAAGTTGGAATGTAGAATATCCATGGGAAATAAAATTAGATAATGTAAAAGACGCTGCGATGTTACAACTACCTCATGTTTTAGATGTTACAATTAATTATGCTCCTATTCATAACTTTGTACCAAATAGTAATCTTAATCAATCCCCATTTATTAGTGGTGTTCCCCCAACTATAGGAACTACTTTAAAATAAATAAAAATGAGAGTTAGAACAAGTAAATTAAAAAAAATAAGAAAATTAAATAGTGGAAGATATTATTTAAGAGCTAAATATCCTCATATACCTCTTAGTAATAATGATTTATATATTACAACAACTGTAGGAGATAGACTTGATTCATTAGCAAATTTATTTTATGATGATGTTAGATTATGGTGGATAATATCTATAGCAAATCCTGACAAAGTTAGAAGAGATAGTTTCAATTTAAAACCTAATTTAGAGCTTAGAATTCCAGCTAATAGATCACAAATTTTAAAAGATTTTGAAAAAATAAATAAAAGATAAGTTATGGGAACATTTAGAGGATTATTTGAGGGATTTAGTAATCACGTTCAACACCAATTAGGAATTAGGAAGGAGATAATGAAAGTAGGACGTTTTACTAGTAAGCCTGAAAATTTTTACACATATACAGTAGAAAAAAAATGTGTTTTAAGATTATCTTCTGGTGTAGATATAGAGGAAAATAATACATTATTAACTGAGGATGATACTCTTCTAGATAAAGATGGAAATCCCTTTATTCTAACAGCTGAAAATTTAGCCAGAAGTTATATTTTAGAAGGGGGATTAATAGATAGAACTAAAAACTTAGAAGAAATGGTTTTTACTCCAGAAATACCTGCACAAGGAAATGTAATGGAACAACAACAGTTTTTAGTTGATCAAGGTTATGATTTAGGAAAAACAGGAGAAAATAAAGATGGAGTTGATGGTGATTGGGGAAATAAAAGTATATCAGCTTCAGCGGCACATGAACTAAAAATTCAAGAAGAACGCACAGTTGATGTATGGAAAAATGAATCTATGAGAGGGGGAATTGGTCTTGGTGGAGCTTATGGAGATCCTAGAATAAGATCTGATAAAGATGAAGAATTTGGTATAGTACCTATGCCTGGTATTATAGACGCTGTTATAAGAACAAAATCAGATAATGGTTCACTTAGAGAAGCTCAAATAAATTTTAGAGCCCATAATAAAAGACAATTAGAAGTATTAGAAACACTTTATATGCGTCCTGGTTATCCCTTATTATTAGAATGGGGTTGGAGTCCTTATATAAGTAATAGAAGAACTATAGAACATTTTCCTGATATTTTAGAAGAATTTTTTGATCAAAAATCTACTGAAGATTTAATAACTAATTTAGTTAAAGCACGAAAAACAGAATCAGGAGGTAATTATGATGGCTTTTTAGGATTTGTTAAGAATTTTGAGTTTAAAGCTAGACCAGATGGGGGTTATGATTGTTCTGTAGACATGATAGGAAAAGGAGAAATAATGGAATCTCTAAAATCTTCTAAAACAATGACTCCAACTGTTGGTTCTGATGGGTTAGTTGAACTTAAAGTAGAAGATAGATTTAGAGCCTTACTATTAGCAATAAAAACAACATTAGACACAGCTGAAGATGACATATATATTAAATTAAAAGGAACCAAAGGAGAACGGTCTTCGATGTATGATAGTTGGGGAGAATATTGGAGAGAATTTTTATGGTTTGGCGATGGATCTACAGCAGGAGATGGTAGAAATAATATAGAAAATTATGATGAAGAATGGTTAAATCCACTTGATAGAGAACTTCTTAATAGAGATGATGCAACAGATCTTCGAAATTTTAACCATATTACAAACTTAGTAGCAGAAGTTTTAAAAGTATCAGAAAAAGATATAAAAGAACAGTTAAAACACGATGCAACAGAACAAGAAGCAGGTTATGATTCTCTTTTATATGGAACTTTATTAAAAATGAATACTCAAAGAGGTGAAATAATACCTGACCCTGATAGACAAAGTGATTATTTTGCTGGAACAGGTATAAGAAAAGATATATATGTTAGATGGGATTTAATATGTCAAATGTGGAATAAATTATGTATTCCTCAAACTAAAGAAAATAATAGTAATCCTATAACAGAATTAACATATTTAGGAAATAACCAAAAAAATTTTTCAGATACTATTAAAATAGGAGATAAAGCTGAGGAAAGAGTATCAGGTTTAGGTTATGGAAATCATTTTTATTTAGAATATTCATTACCTAATACAGATACTAGAATACATGATGAATCCTTTGTATCATATCATATGGGAGCAGAAAATGAAGCTATTCATCCTGCTGAAATATTAGGTCAAAGTTTTAATCCTGATATAGTATTAATGCCCCACCAAGATATGTTTAGAGCATTAACAGGAGCACATTCTGGTAATAAAAAAGAACAAGAAGAATATGCACAAAAATTAAAAAATGAACAATTATTAAAAAGATATAATTATTTTAATGAATTAACAGTTGAGCATTTAGGAGTGACTATGGATGGAGTGTCGGCAAGTTTTGATGATGATTATAATATTATAACATCCTCCGGTACTCCAGAACCACTATTAACACCCGCACAGATTGTAGATAATATGAATAATCAAAATTTAATAGATAATCCACTCCAAATCCAAATACAACCACCAGTTGCAGTTGTAGATAATGTAGGAGGGCGTGAAGCGAAAAAGTTACAACATGAAATTCATCTCCAAAAAATACATGATGAAGAAGTAGTACCTGAATGGTTAAATGAAGTTATGGCTGACTATCAAGAAAATGGAATGGAAGTCCTTTTAACACATAATGAACCTCGATTTTATAGTTTATATGGAGGAAATGTTGATGAGGATATTTTAAATTATGATAGAGAAGATATGTGGAAAAATTTAAATAGAGCTTTAGAGGAAGATTTTAGAGCTTTGTCCCCTTATTCTGATACTCAATTTAGTAGAACTTCTATAGGAATGACCTATTTTAATTTAGATTATTTGATAAAAAAATACTCAGAAATGAGGTTAGATACTAATACAACAGAAGAAGGAATAACAACAACTAAATTAAAAGAAAAATTCTCATTCATGGATTTTGTAAATAAAATTTGGGATGATGTTGCGGAAGCTACTGGAAATTATTTTGATTTTGCATTAACTACGGAACATGAAAGACCTCATGTATCAAGAATAGTAGAAACAACTCTTTCAGGACATCCCCCAGATGCTGACACTTTATTTAAATTTGAACCTCAAGGTTTAGGTTCAATATCAAGAGATTTTAATTTTTCATCAAAAATATCTAATGAATTTTCAAGTACTATCGCTATAGCTGCTCAAGCTCCTAAAGACATAGCCTCTTTAGAAGCTGTATCTTTTAAAGCTTTTCATAAAAATATAAGAAACAGATTTACAGACCCCTCACTAAATGATAGAACAGTAAAAGTTTTAACTGGAGAAGAATTAGAACAATTATCAAATAATTATAAAAAAGACGCATCAAAATTAGATGCATTTGCAGCTGAAGCAGTAGAATTAAGAAGAAAAATGGAAGCTGATGTAAGTGCTTACGAAGATTTATTAATAACTCTTTTAAATTATACTCAAGAGGCTAGAGAATATACATTTACTGATGAAGATAAAGAAACTAAAACATATGGTACTCCTTTTCAAAAAGCTAGGAGAGCAGCATCACAAATTGAAGAACTACAAAATAAAATATTAGCAAGATTTCCTTTAGAAACTCCAGATGGTGACCCACACCCAAAAGCAGGTCAATTTAATCCTGATGCTAAATTTCCTAGAAATGCAATAATTCCTTTGGAATTTGCCGTAGAATTAGATGGTATAGCAGGATTACTTCCTTTTCAATTATTTAGAGTGGATCCTTCAAGATTACCTAAGGATTATGGAGATAATGATGTAGTTTTTATAATAAAAGGAGAATCTCAAAAAGTATCAGCAGGAGGAGATTGGACAACAGAAATAAATGGTCAATTAACTCTATTAGATGATCCTTCTAGATATGATGGAAAAAACCCAACAGTTACAAACCCAACAGAAGAGGCCATTCTTTATAAAGATAATGGTGAGAATACTAAAGATAACAGTCAGTCAAATAATTTAAATAAAGAAGATAAAAAACCTGATGATAATACAATGTGGATTAATCCTTTTAAAGAAGGTACAAAAGGTTATAATACAAAACTAAATAGTCCATGGCCCCAAAGATATTCATCAACATCCACAACCCCTAAATACCACACAGGAATGGATATATCTTGTAATGGGGGAGATGAATTAGTAGCTCCTACAAAAATAAAAATATTAAGTATTAATAATATAGGAGCGGGAAAAAAGGACTTATTCGGAAATACTGCTGATGGTGCAGGATGTAAAACAAAATTTGATGCTAACAATAAACCAATAAAGAATTCTTGTGGAGGGGGATTTGGTAATCATATTATAGCAGAAGCTATAGAACCTCATCCAACTGCAAAACATACAGGTGAGGGTTATGTAGGATCAAATCAGGCTGCTATGCCTATGGAATTTCAACCTGCAACTAACAAACCAGCTAAAAGAATTATGTACGCTCATTTAAGAGATAAACCTATAGTAAAAACAGGCCAAACGTACGATGCAGGAACAGTAATAGGATATTGTGGAACTACTGGTCAATCTCAAGGGTTTCATCTTCATTATGAAGTAGGAACTGAAGACGCATATAATGACAAATATTGGAGTTTTAAAAATAAAAGAGGGTATCAAGCTGGTGTATTAAAAAATTCAGCCTTAAGAGGAGGAACTAAACAACAAAGAAATGAATATGCCTTAATAAATCCCGCATTAGTAATACCAACATAATTATAAGAAATAAAAATGCCATATTTACCTAAAACATCAATATCTATAGAATCCACTTCAGGAAATTTTTTAGTATATAAAGATACTAGAGAAAATTATATAGGGGAATATATAAGAACAAATAAA
>MDSZ01046797.1_pt1 | contig 12080 bp, 11 predicted proteins | sample 811201 | NCBI WGS metagenome assembly MDSZ01 (sample SAMN05326647, study PRJNA326480) | marine metagenome | isolation source: seawater | place: Indian Ocean: North | collected 2010
CTGCGGCAGCTTACCTGATTGGAGAATTTGAGCGGCCAACCGTGGCAATCTTGAAGCACACTAATCCTTGCGGGGTGGCCAGTGCCGACAGTATATCGGAAGCTTGGGAGGCTGCATTTGCCACTGACCGTCAGGCTCCCTATGGCGGTATTATCGTCGCTAATAACACATTGGACATCGATTTGGCCAAGAAGATCGGGGAAATTTTTTGTGAAGTGATTATCGCTCCTGGATTTACCCTGGGTGCTCAGGAATACTTTGCCAAGAAAAAAAATCTCCGTCTGCTGGTTTCCAAAGTTGGCTTTGGACCTGATACTTTACAAGAAATCCGAACCGTTCCAGGAGGACTTCTTATTCAGGATCGGGATCAGAAAAGAATCAATCCCAAGAACTTTGAGATAGTAAGCCGGAGGCAACCAACGGACCTTGAATTCCGTTCCATGCTCTTCGGATGGCGAGTGGTACGCCATATTAAGAGTAATGCAATTGTGTATGCCGGTGAAGAAAAGACTCTGGGTGTGGGAGCCGGACAAATGTCAAGGGTGGACAGTTCGAGAATTGCGGTATGGAAAGCCGGGGAGGCGGGCTTGTCCCTACAGGGTTCAACCATTGCTTCAGATGCTTTTTTTCCATTTGCCGATGGACTGCTTGCAGCAGCAGACGCGGGTGCAACCGCCGCGATTCAACCTGGTGGAAGCGTGCGGGATGAGGAAGTGATTGCGGCTGCCAATGAACGGGACTTGGCTATGATTTTTACCCGTACCCGACACTTTAAACATTGATTTCTTTTCTTTTTTTCAGTTGTGGCGTATCGTAGTGGAAATAGTTTGAAGTTATTGTCATGAGCATTTTTCAATCCTGCAAATTGCTTCTTTTTACGGGAATTTCCCTATTTGTGGTTTCAGGTTGTGGCGTGGCAATGATGTCTGACGAGCACTTGGCCAGGAAGTCAAAGGCTCAATTTACGCAGATGAAAAAAAAGGATCCGGTTTCCCAAAACGCCAATTATCAAAAGATGGTGGAAAGAATCGGTAAAAGAATCACGGATGTCGCCAAGGTTGATGTCCCTGGAACTGAGTGGGAATTTGTGGTGTTTGAAAAAAGTGAACCCAATGCTTTCGCAATGCCCGGAGGAAAAGTTGGTGTAAATGCAGGTCTGATTGAGCTAGCCAATGAGGACGAGGATGAAATCGCCGCCGTTATCGGTCATGAAGTGGCTCATGTGGCCCGAAGGCACAGTAACAAAAGGGTAAGCCAGGGTGTTGGAGTTGCCTTAGGGGGAATCATACTGGAATCGGCTATGAGCAATAAGAGCTCAGGAGACCGTGCCTTGGCCAGAGGTGCTTATGGAGTGGGTGCGACCCTGGGTGCCGTCCTTCCCTTTAGCCGTTCTCAGGAAAGAGAGGCTGATGAATTGGGTCTTATTTATACGGCCAAAGCCGGGTACGATCCACGAGCTTCGATTCGCTTTTGGCAAAAAATGCAAAGCAGGAGCCGTAGAAAAATGCCCCAATTTTTGTCCACTCACCCAGATTCGGGAAACCGGATCCAGTTTCTGCAAACCAAGATGCCCTATGCCATGACGCTTTTCCGCAATGCAAAAAATACCCGAGGATAACCCCGCCCCATGACCGCAACCCTAGATAACCCCATACAAGCCCTATCAGAATATGTCAGTTATCCCAGTGTTTCAGCTGATTCTTCCTTTTCGGATGGTATTTCAGGCGCCCGGGAGTTTGCGACACAAAGATTGCAGGATTTGGGTTTTTCGGTAGAGACGATCGAGACTCCCATTCATCCGGTATTGTTGGGCAAAAGAGGGGATCCATCCTGGCCGAGGCTCGTTATCTATGGTCACTATGATGTTCACCCCCCCGATCCCCTCGATTTGTGGTCATCGGAACCCTTTGTGGCAATTGAGAGAGAGGGCAGACTTTACGGTCGTGGTGCCGCCGATAATAAAGGTCCTCAAATTGTACACATGTGTGCCCTCCATCGTGCATTAAAAAAAAATCCCAATCTTCCGCTCCATATAATTTATCTCATTGAAGGTGAAGAAGAGATTGGCAGTCCAAGTTTTCGTCCTTTTTTAGAAGCCAGAAAAGAACAGCTTGCCGGAGATATGCTCCTTGTTTCAGATACGGGCAGTCCGGGACCTGATCAGTTGGTGGTAACAACCGGTCTGCGAGGGCTTACCGCGATGGAGGTGAAATTAAAGGGGCCTAGACAGGATCTTCATTCAGGGGTGCACGGAGGTGCCCTGCGTAACCCTTTACAGGCATTGGCTCAGGTATGTGCATCGCTGCATGACTCTTCCGGAAAAGTAGCGGTTGACGGTTTCTACGACGATGTCATTGAACCTCAGGATTGGGAAAGGGAGGAATTAAGTAAATTACCGATTAAGGAAGAGGACTACCAAGAGTTTCTGGGGGTTAAGACCTTGTCACCTCCGCCTGGCTATAATGCACTTGAAGCAATCAGGTTCTGCCCCACCTTGGAATTTAACGGGTTGGGTGGAGGGTATCAGGGGGAAGGTTCCAAGACCGTCATTCCATCCCAAGCCTTTGCGAAAATTACTTGCCGTCTTGTTCCCAATCAAAGATCTGCAGATATCGCCCGAAAAGTTAAAAGATCGATCGAAGCAGTCTGCCCTGAATCTATTCAAGTGGAAGTCGAGGTGAAAGGAGGGGGAGATCCCTATGTCATAATCCCTCCAGGGAAGCCTGGATCAACGGGTCATGAAACGAAATTGATGCAAAGAGCATTTCCAATACTCGAGGAATGTGTGAAAAATCAGTTCGGAACCAAACCAATCTATTTGCGGGAGGGAGGAAGTATTCCGATAATTCGGGATTTACAGGAAGTAGCAGGGCTCGAAGCTTTGATGCTCGGGTTGTTCACCAATGAAGATAATCTTCATGCCCCAGATGAGAGTTTTAATTTAAAAATAATGAACCAAGCGATCGATTCGTTTGAAACCTTTTTTTTGAACCTTGGGAAGTCATAGTCGCAATAAAGCAAATCTTTAGGAACCTTTGGTAACGACGAAGGCTGCACGTCGGTCCAATTTTGCTTGTTCACCATCCGCGTTTGGAATGGCATTCTCATCACCGATCGAGACGGTTTCAATCCTAGATTGATCAGCCCCAAGATCCATAAGATACGATTTTACCGTAGTTGCCCGGCGGTCCCCGAGAGATTTGTTGTAAGCAGGCGTACCTTTCCAGTCGCAATAACCTTCAATCAATAATTTTGCTTTTGGATTGGTATTTAAGAACTCAGCGATCCCAGCCAATTTAGCTCTTTCAGAAGAGTTGATGTTGTATTGATCAAAACCAAAATAAATCGGATCAAATGGACGGATGGTATTAAGTGGGTCATTAAACGCATCGAGATCCTTGTTTCTCGGTACTAGGAGGTCACTATTTACGCCAATCAAAGGATCGCCCGCCGGAGAAAATTCATCGCCCGGCAAATTTCTCAACGAGTCAGCAGAATCTATTCCTGTGCTGTCGTCTGAATTTCTGATTAGAGTAGTGTCAGGCTCAAGTTTCTTCGAGCAGGAAGAAAAGCCTAAAAGTAAAAAGAGGAACGAAGCGGCTGTTTTCGAAAACTTCCTCATAGGGGCGAGGATTCTTAGGAATCCCGGAGGATTAGGAAATGAGCTTTCCTTTCCATGCCGGCAGTAGTCGGATCGGCATTGGGGGTCGCCATTTCATCGCCCATAGAGATGATTTCAATACGGTTTTGTTCGACGCCAAGATCAGTTAGGTAGTCGCGGACACTCGTGGCTCTTCTGTCGCCCAAGGATTTATTGTAGGCAGGAGTGCCTTTCCAGTCGCAGTATCCTTCGACCAAGATTCTGATGGAGGGATTTTGGGACATGAAGACGGCAATATCCTGAAGTTTTTCTCTTTCGTCTGAACCGATATTGTATTGGTCAAAACCAAAGAAGATCGGATCAAAAGGCCTTTCCGCAGTTTGTAACAAATCCGGATCACTCCAGAAAGGATCTTGGGGTGCGAGACCATCATCACCTTCAATGCCAGTAATGGTGGCTCCGACGGGCGAAAGCTCTTCGGATTCTGTTGGATTCATGTAATCTTCAGGCGAGCCTGTAAAGGTACCACGATCAGTTCCTTTGATGAGTGCAGTATCCTCTGGAGATAAACTGTTCTTGTTGGAACAAGATGATATAAAAATTAATACAACGAGTGTAGTTGCCATCCACAATTTATTTTTCATAATTATTTTCCCGCTTAGTTACATTAAACAGCTTCCCGGCTGTTATTTCTATAATTTGCCCTTCAAACCCTCGTTCGTCAATTGGAAAAATCAAAGACAAAAAAATATTTTCTGGTCGATAATGGTTCTCTTCGTCCAGAGTCTGTACTCTATATTCGCGACATAGCCCATCAACTGAGTAAAGTTTCAGGCAAAAAAGTGGAGCCCGCGGGAATTATGCATTCTCATAAAGTGGATCCCTTGAAATTAAACAGAATTCCCGGTTTATCAATGGAAGCTTTTTTTCAATCAATGGATTCGAATGAATTGGAATGCATAAATTTTATTCCCATGTTTTTGGGACCGAGTCTTGCCATTACCGATTGGTTAAAAGGCAGGGCAGATGCATGGTTTGCAGCTAAACCTGGAAGAGAGTACAAAATTGCTGATTGTCTGTTCCGTAAAGGGGATGAAAGGATCGCAAGTGCTCTGTGTGAACATGTTATGCAGTCACTTTCTGAGCACGGCCAGATAAAACCCTATGTTATTTTGGTGGACCATGGTACTCCTCAGCGGGAGGTCAACTTGGTTCGAGAGGAAATTGGCAACCAATTGAAAAAAAAACTGCCTGGAATCATTTCCGGTTTTTCAACGGCTTCCATGGAGAGAAGGGCAGGGGAAGAATACGCCTTTAATGATCCTTTACTGGAGAAGTTATTGGCTGAGATTTGTGCTCGGGGTGAAAGAAATGTAATTGTGGCTCAGTTGTTTTTAGCTCCTGGAAGACATGCGGGATCCAATGGAGATATTACAAAGATCTGTCTTCCTTTTGAAAAGGATGGGGTAAGGATTAAGCAAACCCCTACTTTGGGAAAACATCCTTACCTAATCGAAATATTAGGGGAGCGCCTGAGAGAATTTCAGTAACTTGGATTTAGAGGTAGTTTGATTTAGATGGATGCAAGCCAGATACCGATTAACAAAAGCAGAGCCCCGACCATTCTTCGTAAAAGAAGGGATTTGGATGATTTGCCCTCCGCTAGTCCAATCCATCCACCAATCACTGCGACCAGCACCACGGACCAAAAACCACGCCCCGCGTAAAAAATATTCGCTTCTGTCGGGACTTGGTAAAAGCCGATTGCCACAGACATAAAGATTGCCTGTCCTCCCATGGGTAGGGCAGATAGCCACATCCAACCGTCCGCCTTCGATCGAAAAGTCAGAAAAGAGCCTTCGGTCCACGGTATGATCAGAATCGAAAATAATCCGACCGACCCGAAGATAATGAATAAGAGAAAAAACGGGTCGGATCGATGCGTAAAAAAAGGAACCAATGAATCAAGTAGACCAAACCCCGCTGCCCCGCTGATTGCCATCAGTAATCCAGCAAAGGAAAATTCGGAGGCTTTTTCGGGCCAACCTATCAGGGCAATAGAGAGAGTGGTTAATCCTACGGCTACCCAAGTGGAAACTTCCAAGTTCTGTGAACTCAAATTAAAAAGGACAACAAAGATAGCTACAAATACGGGTTTGGATCCCATAATCGGGGTCATTAGGCTAGCATCACCTCTTCGCAGAGACAGGAAACACAGCATTTGGGAAAAGAAAAAAAGGAAACCGAGTAAGAAACCATAGAAAATAAATTCCAGGGATAGACTCTTTTCCGCCCAATAAGGGTAGGGCAGAAAGCAACATGACATTACCAAGTTTGAATAAACCAAAGAGCGTAGTGTGCCTGCACCTTGTTCTAAGCCTCTTTTACAGAAAATTGCACTGCATGCATACAGAAAGCCGGCAGAGAGTGCTAAGGTGTAGGGTGGGAAGTTCTCGCTCAAATTAGCAAGTAAATCAAAGTCAGGCTTGTAAAAAAGTTACTGGGTAAGAAAAGCGGTTGAATAGGACTCGCAATCTTCAACGGATAATTCCTTGGTTCCAAAAATTAATCTGTATTTGACTATCAATGGACGCTCCGGAGTGACTGAACTTTTGAAGTATGAGCCAAAACGACCGTAATCCCGCTCGCTGTAATAACTGGGCTTCGGGTTTTGGTCGTGATCCAGGTAGAGGGTGTAATAACGTTCATCTCCGACTACCACACTTTGGGCTTTCCAATTTAAATTAGTCATGTCTTGATTTTGTGGCCAATTTTTCGTTTTTCCCGGATCATCCTTACCGTCCTTGGGGCGGATGTAAAAGGTTCGTTTGGAGGTGGATTCAAAGACCTCATTGGAGGCTCTAAATTGAAAGCCCGCGTGCTGTGGGTCTCCGTCTAAGGTTATTCGGGGTTGGGACGTGGATAACTCAGAGATGAAATCGATTTGTAATCGGTCATTCCTATCGAACTGAAAGGTAAAGTCTCGCTTTTCGGTAATGAAAACAGTGCCGTCTTCCACTCGCCAAGCTATTTCGCTTTGAAGCGAGGCTTTGTTAGAGTCAGCCTGCTGCCTGTTTACTTTTTCGTGCGTTTGGAAGCCCCTTTTGCAATGCCAGGTGTCGACGCTTACTGGTTTCCCATTTTGATCTACAGCCGAACACTTTGAGAATCCAAAGAAGATACCGCGATGATGGGTGAATTTTCCTCCCGGACCCTTGGTTACAAAGTCTATTCCCTCGGAGTCAAAGAGATGGACAAAAGGCTTGTAGGTTCTTTCGCGTTCTCCCGGGTCCATTTGCTCATATACATAACGGGCAACTTTACGTTCTCCCCAAAAAAGATCGAGATGTTTCATAGGGGTATCAATCCAGGAAAAATCACTTCGGGCTGAGCCTGCTTGAACGAAAGAAAAAAGAAGGAAAATGATTTTTATAATTTGCATCGGGTGATAATTTAGCCTTTGGCCAAAATTTTTTCCAAGCCAAAAGGATCCGTACCCATGTAATTATTCTTTCTAATTAAGATGAAAAAGGCTCGAGTTATCGGTTCTGCCGGTTAAAAAAAGAATATGATTCGAGGAAGTTTTCCACTCATACTTATGCTGCATGCCACGGCATCGGCTGTAGTAGATTTTCGGCATGATGTTTGGCCGATTTTAGAGAACAGGTGCATTGAATGTCATCAATCCCCCTACGAAAAAAATGGAGTGCGCAAAGAGCCTAAGGCAGGACTGAGGTTAGATGGCGCTGCCTATATTATGCATGGAAGTGATGATGGAGCCGTAGTCAAAGTTGATCACCCAAGTAGGAGCTCCCTCTATCAGCGGGTTATTCTTCAAGAGGAGGATGCTGATCATATGCCGCCCAAGGGAGGATCTTTAACCACACAAGAAAAGGAAATTCTAAGAATGTGGATTGCCCAGGGAGTAGATTTTGGGGACTGGACTGGGGCTACCGATGGAATTGAGAAATTAGTGCAAAGGAAAGAAGATGATCAGCTTCCTCAAGCGAGTTATTTAGAGAAGATCGACCAGTTAGCTGTCGGAGTCATGCCGGTGGAAGATTTCGTTCTCGAGCAGATCTCGGAAAAGAGCAAGTTGTTGGTGCGTCCCCTTGGGGTTGGGTCTGTTTTGCTCGAAGCGAGAGCGGTCACCGAACCTGAGACTGTAGATGACTTTGCCCTCGAAGCATTGCTGCCAATTAAGCAAAATCTGGTTAAATTAGACCTGCGCAAGACCTCGATATCGGACAAATCCATTCAATTTCTTTCAAGTTTCCCAAGGTTAACTAATTTAAATTTGATGGAAACATCCACGGAGTCGAGTTCCATCCTTTACTTTAGAGGCAATCAAAGCCTGGAAAGCCTAAATTTAGTGAACACTCAGGTTTCCGAAGAAATCACTAATGCTCTATTGACTCTGCCACAACTGCAAAAAGTTTATTTGTGGAAAACAAAATTTTCTTCATTGGGTATTTCACTTTTACAAGAAAAAGCAAAGCACTTGCAGGTCAGCTTTTAATTCCTTGTGGCTTGGCCAATTTTCCAAAGCTTACGGTCTGACCTTACGAAAAGTGCTCCTTGATCGGCTGCAGGCGTACATAAAATTGTGTCCTTCAGATCGATTTCCTTGAGAACCCTGGCTGCTGTTTTTTGGCTTATGTCAATGACCTGTCCGAGTCCATCCTCATTGAAAACAAATAGTTTGTTTTTTGTGACGATGGGCGATCCGCTCACTGGACCTTTAATTCGTAGTCTCCAATTAATTTCTCCTGTTTGTACGGATGCGGAAGTAAGGACATTCGCACGATTAATAACAAACACCTGATTTCCGCAAACCGTTGGGCTTCCCGTACCCGGTGCCAGTTTGTTATTTCTCCATCTTTGTTCCGGACCTTTTCCCTTTACCGGTTCCTCAACGGCGGTTAATCCATTGGATGGGATAAGCAACACATTTTCTGAACTGATTACAGTGGATGGTATGGTGGAAGCACCATCATTGTAATTCCAGAGAATCTCTCCGTTAGATGGATCGAGAAAAGCCAAACCTTCTTTCGACTGAAGCCCGATCCATTTGGTTGAACCTTTAGCAAGGACAACTGGGGAAGTCCAGTTGGCCCCCTTGGGTCTGTTTTTTTTCCACAGGGTTGTTCCATTATAGAGATTTAAGCCAAAAGTAAAAGAATTGGCATCATTTTCAACTTGTGCAACTAGAACACCTGATGCGATCAAAGGAGAGGACGACATGCCCAGACCATTAGCGATGTTAGGGTAATCGTAGGTGAGTCCGCGTAACCAAATAAGGTTACCCTTTAGATCCAAGCAGAAAATGTCATTCGAGGAAAATTGTGCCACCACTACTTCACCGTCACTCACCATGGTGGAAGCGGCCACGCAGGTTTTATTGTGACAAATGGTTCTACCCGTTGCCTTGAAAATTCTTTCCCATACTTGTTTACCCGTTATGGTATTAAAAGCGAGGATATGAAGGTCAGCTTGCTGGGAACCACTTGAGGATGTGAGAAAAACCAAGTCACCCACCAAGACGGGGCTGGACAGTCCTCTTCCAGGAAGGGTTGTTTCCCAGGAATCATGGGAATTCAAGGAAAGCTCATGAGGGATTTCTTCACTAATTAGACCGTTTCCATGAGTGCCACGAAAACCGAGCCAGTCAGCAAAAACTATAAAGGGTAAGATTTGGATAATTGAGTAAGAAAAGAATGCTTTCATTTTAGTTTATGGTTTTGATGGGTGAGCCGCTTAAGTCCGTAATTCTAAAGCAGAACTCCCATTGCTTGGTCCAGCTTTCGGTCTGTTCATTTTGACAGACTTTTACCAAAATTTGGTTTTTCCCTTTCTTGAGGTTGCCATCTAATATGAATTGATCGACCCGGGTCGCACCCCGATGGTATTCATCGCGGGCAAAAACCAACTCCTGATTAATCCACAACTTCCATGCATTTTTGGATCCTATTCGAAACTGGACTCTTTGATCCAACGATGACTCAAATTCCGAATAAGCATAGCAAAGTACTTCTTTGATGTGACCAAAGGGTTGGTTTAGATCGAGCAACCCCAGCCTATCAGTTGTTGAAAAAGTCTGCCACTGCACGGAACCATTTTTTCCGGTGTGTGCCTTTTTAAGAAAGTCCGAACCGATTTCGGGGGAGTAAATTTCGTTAAATCCACCCCTTGATGAGTTATCAAAGGGACCGATGACCTGCCAACCCGTGAGAAAGCCCATGCGTTCAGTGATATTAATTGGTTTTCCAAGTTCATCCAGAGACTTGGAGGCACTTTCGATTTGGTCGACATCGCGAGCCTTTTCCAAGGCGTATTCGTAAGCCTCGATGGCTTGTTCTTTTATAACGAGATTATCTGCTTGCGTAAGAAGGAGTTCGACTGCTTCTCGGCGCAAGGTTGGTTCAGGGTCGTCGATGAAAGCTGAGACTAGAGATTGTGCGACCTGGGGCGAAACATAATTAATGAATTCATAGGCTGCACGACGGGAGCTTCCTTGGTTATTTTGGTCTTTGATGAACGCAATCGTCTCATCTTTGGGCAGGACTTCTTTGCCTGCATTTTCTAGAATTTGAAATACAGCTGCCCTTGCCCAGTTATCACCTAAATTGTTTGCCTGATTCATAATTTTGAGCAGGCGTGGTATGTCTGAAGAGCTCATGCTATCGACCAAGTGCCAATTTTTGACCAGTTTGTCGTTTCCCGCTCCTTTGGGTCCCACCTGAGTAATGGCGTCATATATATCATTATTAGCCATGAGGCATGAGTTAATGATTACGAAAACAAAGATCGAAAGACTATTTTTCATAAAGCATATCAATGTCATTAGCTGATTAAATCACAAAGGAAAAAATTCCCATTTTTTTCTTTCCTTTGTCTTATCTCATGTAAACATCGGTAGAATGGTAAAATCAAAACTTTGTTTGCTAGGTGTCCTTTTGTGTTTGCCCCTGCTTTTTGTCCATAGTGATAGCATTAAACTTTGGCCTGCCATCGCACCCGGTGAAGTGGAGGGAGCGGTTGGGCCGGAAGAATTTCGGCAACCTAAACCTGATAGTAAAGATGTATTACGCATTGCAAATGTTTCTACCCCCATGCTGACTCTTTACCGAGCCGACCCCGCCAAATCCTCGGGTTTGGCGGTGGTCGTTTGTCCGGGCGGTGGATACAATATTCTTGCTTATGAGCATGAGGGAACACAGGTTTGTGAGTGGCTTAATGATTTAGGAATTTCCGCAGTGTTGTTAAAATACAGGGTGCCTCGTCGAAAGAATCGTCTTCCTTATGATGCCCCGCTGCAGGATATTCAGCGAACTTTCGGTTTGGTTCGGCAAAATGCCAAACAGTGGAATATAGATCCCACAAAAGTGGGGGTGCTCGGTTTTTCTGCTGGTGGTAATCTTGCGATGATGTCTCTCACATCTTTTAAAAAAAGAGGTTATTCTCCAATCGATGCCGCCGATAAATTATCATGCCGTCCTGATTTTGGAATCTTAATCTATCCTGCCTATCTGGTTGACCGTAAAAAAAGGGATACGCTTTCTCCTGAAATTCAAATTACATCCGAAACACCCCCTTGTTTTTTTGTACACACTGGGGATGACCATGTGCCAGCGGAAGGAAGTGTTCTTGCCTATCTTGCTTTGGAAAAAGCTGGCGTCGAGGGAAACGAGCTTCATGTCTATCCCTTCGGCGGTCATGGCTATGGAATGAGAAAGATTGGCACTCCAGTTTCCCAGTGGCCGACGCGAGCAGCATCCTGGATGAAGTCCATGGGTTGGCTTGATTCCAAATGAATGATTTTTATCGAGCGGTCAAATATCATCAGCATGGAAACCCCCACAAGGTTCTTCGGCTGGAAAATGTTTCGCCTTGCGAATTGGGGCCGCGTGAAGTGCGCATTGAAATTCAGGCATCCACGATTCATCCCTCCGATTATGGATTAATCAAAGGGAGTTACGGGAAGCTAAGAAAATTACCCTGTGTTGCCGGCCGCGAAGGGGTGGGTAAAGTTGTTGAGATCGGGAGTCGGGTTACGGAGGATGTAATGAATAAAGTAGTTGCGGTTCCTGATCAGGTTGGAGCCTGGCAGGAGTATTGTAATGCCGGAGTCGATGATTTAATTCTACTTCCCGCTTTGGTTCCATACCATCAACTTGCCGTGAGCCTTCTAAACCCCATGACTGCATGGCGATTACTCCATGATTTCGAGTATTTGAGAGAGGGAGATGTCATCATTCAAAATGCCGGTAATTCAGCAGTTGGTCTCTCTGTGGTGCAATTCGCCAAACGGATGGGCGTGACCTGCATCAGCCTGGTGAGGACCGAAGAAAGGGTCAGGGACCTTAAAAACTTTGGAGGCGGGGAGGTCTGGATCGATGATGAGGATGTGTCGAGGAAAGTTCTCGAATTCACGAAAAAAAAGGGATGTTCAATGGCTTTGAATTCGGTTGGAGGAAGA
>MDSZ01103428.1_pt1 | contig 12079 bp, 8 predicted proteins | sample 811201 | NCBI WGS metagenome assembly MDSZ01 (sample SAMN05326647, study PRJNA326480) | marine metagenome | isolation source: seawater | place: Indian Ocean: North | collected 2010
AAGTGGAAGTGTTTTTTGTGGTTCTTTTACTTCTTCAGCTATATACGTTGCACCTTCCCAACCACTGAAAGCAAAGAATGCATATCGAAGAGCAGCTCCCACTGCCAAAATATTTGTCCAAATAGAAGATTCTGAAGGCCAAAATTTTTCAGAAAAATGATTTATATTTCCTGTTGAAAAACCAGTAAGTGTTATGCCAATAATTCCTCCTACTGCTGCAACTTTGAATATGCTAAAAAACACTTGAATTCTTCCGCTCAAGATTACTCCAAACATATTTATAATCGTAAGGACCCATATTGTGCAAAAAGCAATTGTAAAAGTAGTTATAAGGTTAAAAGGATTACCCGATACAATGATATAAATCGCATTTATGTATTCCGTAAAAACTAAGGCGACAGCAACAATCGATGCTGTCTCTGATACAAAGAACATAGCCCATCCTCTAATGAATGCTATGTATGGTCCATAGGCTTCTTTGAGAAACTCATAAGGCCCTCCTGACTTTGGTAACATAGCAGCTAATTCTGCATATATTACGGCTCCAAAAATGGTGATTATTCCGCCAATTACCCACACAAGTCCGAAAAGTGATGTACATCCAACTAATGCCATTATTGGAGCGGGAGTACGGAATATTCCAGATCCAATAATTCTGCTAACTACAACTGCTACAGATTCCTTGAGACCCAAGTCCTTTTTGTAATTCGCCAAAAGTAAGTTAACCTAATAAAAGTCTACATATAAACACTGCACTTATTACCCCAACAAGATCAGCAATTAATCCAGCAGCAAGAGCATGTCGAGTTTTCCGTATTCCTATTGAGCCAAAATAAACAGCCAAAACATAGAATGTTGTCTCGGTTGAGCCGAACATCGTTGCTCCAATTTTTGCAATCAATGAATCTGCTCCATGCTGATTAACCAAGTCGGAGAGAAGACCAATTGATCCGCTTCCCGATAAAGGCCGCATGAGAGCAAGAGGAAGGTTCTCTGGAGGGAAGCCTAAAAAGTTTAGAAGTGGAGTTAAAGCAGATAAGATCAAATCAAGTGTTCCTGAGGCTCTAAACATACCAATAGCAACCAGTATAGCAACAAGATATGGGATAATTCTAACTGCTATGGTAAAACCATCTTTTGCTCCATCTACAAAACACTCGTAAACGCTTACTTTTTTTATAAGCAACCCATATAGCGGTATACCTGCGATCAAGAAAGGAATAATATATCTTGACAATTCATTGGTAAATGCAACTATTGAATCAATCATTGTTTTTTGGACTTTGATAATTAAAAATTGACATTTTTTCCATTGCCTTTACTGCGATAATAGCTGTAGCTGTTGATAGAGATGTAGTTATAATTGTAGTTATAAAAATTTGGTTTGAGGCAGCTCCCATTAATCCTACTACGGTTGCTGGGAGAATTAATTGGATGCTAGAGGTATTAATTGCTAAAAAAGTGCACATTGCATTTGATGCTGTATCTTTTTCTTGGTTTAGCTCTTGTAGCTCTTCCATTGCCTTTAGACCAAGGGGTGTGGCTGCATTACCTAGTCCAAGCATATTAGCAGCCATGTTAAGTACAATAGATCCTATCGCAGGATGATCCTGGGGAATATCAGGAAATAGACGAATGGTAATTGGTTTAAGTGCTCCTGCAATAAGCCCGATTAAACCCGATTTTTCGGCTATTTTCATAGTGCCCAGCCATAAAGCCATTATCCCAATTAGTCCGATAGCTATCTCAACAGCTGTTTTAGACATTTGGATTGCGGACTCAGTTACCGCATCAATTCTTCCATTTATAGTTCCAACAATTACGGAAATGAAAATCATAAAAAACCAAATATAGTTTAGCATTTAATCAACTTCCTTTGTCGAAGATTCAAGAATAGTAAGCTCAGGTTCACCGAAATTTGTATTAAGTCTTGCAGGAATAGAAATTGGCAGAGTTGCTTGATATTTGCCATGGCCACATGCAAAGTTTGATACAATAGGTATGTCTAGATCACCACAGATATCCATAATTATTTCATCTGTATCACGACCAAAAGGGATTTCTTGATCTTTGAAATCACATAACTCGCCAATTATTAAACCTTTTATATTTTCAAACATATTGGCATCACGCATATGTATGAGCATTCTTTCAAATGAATAGAGGTACTCATCGATGTCTTCAAGAAAAAGTATTTTTCCTTCAGTATCTATTTCTTGGTGTGTCCCAAGCCGATTTGAAAGGAGGCACATATTTCCTCCAATAATTGGCCCTATTGCATTCCCCTCCTTCAAAACTCGAGCTTTTAAATCGATGGGATTTTTAATAACTATGGGGTGATGACCTGAGATGACTTTTTCCATATGTTTAAAATTAAATTCAACGAACTCATGTTTATAGCTAACAAGCATTGGACCATGAAAAGTGACTAGGCTGGTATTTTGGTTTATAGATAGTAAATATGCGGTTATGTCGCTAAATCCAATGAAAATTTTAGGATTATCTTTTATAATTTCGTAATCAATTAGAGAAAGCACTTTGTTGGCACCGTATCCTCCGCGAGCGCATAAGATTGCATCGATTTCTGGATTTGTAAACATTTCATTGATATCATTTGCTCTATCTTGGGGTTTCCCAGCAAATGGCCCCCAACGCAGATTGCAGCTTTCACCAGTAATAGTTCTGTATCCTACTGAATCAAAATAAGATTTTGTAGTAGAGAGAATCTTCTTATCTAACCAATAGGATGGGCTTATTATTCCAATCGTTGAATTTGGTTTTAGTTTCTGAGGTTTTATCATAAACTTGTGATAATTTTATCTTGAAGTTTTTGATAGGGTTTGGGTTTCCCTATAAATCCACTCATGAGAATAGAAAAAGCAAGAGGGCCATGTTTTTTCGAAAAAATATAACCAGAAAGATTACTTGTGCCTGACAAGTGACCAGTCTTTGCAATAATATTATTTTCTGTTTTAATTAGTCTATGTTTTAGGCTGGATTCTGACCCTCCATAAGGAAAGGTTAACAAAAAATCTTTCGAATATTTACTATTGTACATATATGAAAGCAATTTAACTATTTGATCTGTGCTTGTTAAGGTATAGCGGGAAACGCCAGATCCATCTGCGAGTTTTAATTTAGATGTATCTATTGCAGCCGAATCAGCCAAAAAAGCTTTAATTAATTTTAGCCCGCTTGGCCAATCGCCATGTACAGTATCTTTTACGGAAATTGCCTTAGTAAACAATTCAGCCGCTAGATTGTAGCTTTCATACATCATATTTTTTGCAGACAATAACAGAGAATCAGATTTGTGTTTTGCAATAAGCGAACCAGAGGAACTATTTTTTGTTTTGAATATATTTTTTACAGAAACGCTCTTATTTTCTAATTGCTCTTTGAAAACAGTAGCTGTAAAAAGACCAGGGTTAAATATATTTCGTTGAAATGTATCTGCAGAGGCTGTATCAAGTACATTACCAGAAATGTTGAATATATTTGTTCTTCCTTGCCAGTCTCTTTCTATCTTGATTTTTTTAAAATCTGTCGTATCATTTTTTGTCATAGATTGGTTTACATATTTAATATAATTAGTTTCTGGAAAAGTTTTAACTTGTACGGGCTCATTTTGATCGCTGGGGTTAATGTAAAAATCTATACAATTTTTATTAACTGACAGGGGTCCAACTGGGGCAGCATAGCTCCATGAGCCCTCATCCCACATCCAGCCATTTCCATAGTTAAGACTATCCATGAAATTTTCATCTATGTATAATGTGTCAACTTTGGACATTTTATTTTTTATTGCTTCTGCGAGTGAATCAAGATCCATAATTGTTAGATCTGGATCTCCGCCACCAATTATATATAGATTGTTGCTGTTTTGAACAATATTAGTCTCAAACTGGTAGCCTTTTCCTAAATAATGTATTGCGGCTGCACAAGTGTAAATTTTATTATTACTTGCTGGCATAAGTAGTTTTTTGCTATTAAGAGAATATAGGGTATTGCCATTTCTAAGTTCTAAAATTTTAATACTGAAACTAGCATCAAGGTCGGATTCGACTATAATTTTATTTATTTGATTTATAATTGATGAATTGCCACTATTTTCAAATCCTACAGGAGGTGGTGTGCAAAAAAAATTGAAAGTAACAAATAAAAATAAAAATATTCTGAGTTTAGCCAAGGGAACTACGACAGAAAATTAATAAAACTATCTAAAATCTTATGACCAAATTGACACGGATTATCAATATCTCCTAGTGGGATATTATGATGATCAATAAAAGCTTGAGTAGCCTCAATATGAGTTTGGAACCCCCAAATAGGTTTGGTCGTGCTTGCAAATCCATCAACATTTACCATATCACTTTTTGCAATAATTTCAAAATTCTCTGGAATCTCAGTTACGCCTTCTTTGTGAGAGTATATCATAGGCCCGTTACAAGCGTCTCCGTAAAGCGTGTCTTTGATAAGTCTCACGTTCCGCACTCCCTGTTTTTTATTATCATCCCAAAGAAGACCCACTTTGCCACCACAGATATGGGCAATGTGTTGGTGTCCATAGCAGATACCTAAAACAGGTATATTATTATTAAATGATTCTTCTAGTATATTTGTTAGTTCTTCCTGCCACCTAAAGCCATCATGGACAGAGGCAGCGCTTCCTAGCACAATAATTCCCTTTACGTTTTGTTTTATTCTGAGAGAATTTTCAAAACCAAATAATGCTGGGAGGTGGTAGGTCACAGGATATTCTGTGATACGTGAAATACGGTTAAAGGATTCTATTGCAGGTTTTTCTATTGCGGGATCTATAACCATTAGGTGTTTCTTATGCATAATTTAAATTTTTGAATTGGTATTAATCTAAGTCTTATAAAGTATGAAAATTCAGTCAATTAATTTATATAAATTTTAATTTAATTTTTCGGATCTCGTGTTTAACATAACTACTAGATTGGTTTAACTTCAATTTCAATTGATAACTAAAACTGAGTATTTGGAAAAATGAGAAAAATTATTGTATTAACTATTTATTGCTCTCTTTTGTTTGCATTTGGGAAAGAGCTCAGTTCAGGAAAAGAGTTTAAAAACTCCTATCAGATAAATAAAAAAGAATTAAACACCAATGTCAGAGACTTACTTGATACTCTAGATACTGGTCTATATGATTCTGTATCAGTAGGGTTTGGTCCTGGAGACGTTATCGCAGAGCTTCATAAAGCTCCAGGAAATTTAACTCTAAACAAAATAGGTATTGATGTCCAGGAATGGAATTCAGATGGGGCAACGATATCTTTATCAGTTGAGGTTTTTCGTCAGGATAATTCAAATTATCCTTTTTCATCGCAGGGGGATATGTATGGTTATGGAGTTCTTGAACAAGATGGTTGGCTGGGATATGCTCATCCTGGTTCTAGTGATTCAATTGCATACCCTGACCTTAGTCTTCAATCAGATCTTGTTTGGAATAATTTTAGTGCAGGATCTGGTCCCTGTTCAAACGAACCAGAAGTAGCAGGAGGTCAGCCTCTATCAGGTGATCGAGTTCTACCACTCTCTGGCCAAGCAATAATTCAAAAACCTGATGATAATTCCGCAGGCACATTTTTTGTAGATTTTTCATCTGAAGGAGGTGCTGAATTTTCAAAAGATGAATATTTTTTGGTTTTAATTACCTACTTGACTGAAGGCGCAGGAGATCCAAATGAAGAGTCATCGATAGTGTATGTTAACTCAGGTCATGCTTCAAGTATTTATCCTCGGCCTGGTCTGAAATACTTTTCTAGTGCATGTAGTGGGCCAAGTGGAGAACACGGCTGGCATGTTTTAAGTACATCTTGGAACTTGCAATGTGTTGTCAATATAACGGGTGATATCCCGCCTTCTATTGAGCTTTATCATATTGGATTAAGTACCTCGGAGGGTTTACCAGATCCAGTGCCAACATGGACAGAAATTAAGATTATGGCTATCATTAAAGATCTGAATCCATCTGGTGGCGATGATGGTGTAGAAATGGGAGTCTTGAATTGGCAGCTTAATTCTTTAACGGCTGATACCATATCAAGTATAATGAACACCGCATTCAACCTGGTAATTCAAGAATATGTTTACCACACTGAAATGCCAGGCAACACAAACGGAACCACTGTCTATTGGTGGATATCTGCTGAAGACGTAGAGGGCAATATTTCCTCAACAAACAAGAGGTCTCTTCTTTTAGGTACTCTGTCGACTGCTGAAGAAGTTCTTCCAAAAGAGATCAGGATTTTAGGTAACTACCCTAATCCTTTTAACCCTTTTACAAATATTTTATTTAGCCTTGATAGAGATACTGATATTGATTTAAAAGTTTTTGATTCGAAGGGTCGATTAGTTAATATTCTTTCTAGTGGGAATAAATCTGCAGGCAGTCACTCTGTATTTTGGGATGGTACAAATCAAAAGGGTATTACAGTTCCAACGGGAGTTTATTTTTACAGATTTGAATCAAACCAAAAATATTTATCAGGCAAAATGATGTTTCTAAAATAAGATTTCTAATTTGAATCTAAATTATTATATACTCCTCTTTTAGGTAAATGAGACTGCTTACTCTAATTGTATTGATATCTCTAGTATTTTCTCAGTCAAACGATTTAAATAAACTCAGACGTCTTGCGGGTGGAATAGTATCAGGTAAGGTCAAAGATGAAATTGGTAATCCTTTGATCGGTGCAAATGTTTTTATAAAAGGTACAAAGTTTGGAGGTGCTTCAAACCAAAGTGGCGACTATCGCATTAGCAATATTCCTAAAGGAGAATATGAAATATCAGCTAATTATATTGGATTTAAGACTAAAATAAAAAAAATTAATATAGATAATGGAAAGGAGTTGTCTTTAGACTTTTTATTAGAGCAGTCTCTAGTTGACTTAGATGAGGTTGTCGTTGCTGCCAGTTTTAGCGAAAGAAAGAAGAGAGCCCAGGCTTCACCGGTTACTATTATCACTCAAAGTGAACTCCGAAGACTGCCAGTTAGGAGCGTAGATGAAGTGCTATTGGGAAAAGTACCCGGTGGATATGCAAATCTTCCCAGTAGGCCAGGTCAAAACAATTCTAATTTTACACTTCGTGGGGGTACTAGTGGCTCAGGAAGGCCTCTTGGTGATGTGAAAATTTATGTAGATGGTGTTGAACTACTTGGTTTTGATGTTCAAGCATACCCTGGTATAAGCGACTTTTTGGACCCAGATGATATTGAAAAGATTGAGGTTTTAAGGGGACCAATGGGCTCTACTCTTCACGGCTCAAATGCTCAGAGCGGAATAATTCATATTTTTACCAAGCGGGGATCAAGATCAAAAAAACCCATTGTGAAAATGAAGACTTCTTTTAAAAGTACTGAAGCCCCAATTTTAGACAAGGGTGTCGCTAATGGTGAAGAGCTGTCGATTAGCATGAATGGCAGAGGCTCCTCAAATGTAGGTTATAACTTAGGTATTAACAGGGCCGTGGACGAGGAGGTAATGCCCAGCAATGGTAGAGATATTGAACGAGTAAAATTATATGGTGGGTTAAATGCAAGAATAGGCTCAGCTCAAATTAATGTAAAAACATTTCATAGCTGGGGAGAACAGGGATTTATTAGTCAATTATATCATCTATTGGAATACAAAGAGCAAAGGGGCTGGGTTGATGCTCCTGAACACTGGGGTGACTCAGTTGGAGACGGATCAATTGCCTACTATAAGCCTGGTTTGAGTTTAAATTATGTACATAATTTTTCTCCCAATTTTTATCAAAGTTTGGTTGTAGGGAATGACACTCGTCAATCCCTATATAAAAAATTTTCCAGTAGTGGATCAGGAGGTTACCTTAAGCACGATTGGAACAGAACAACTGTAAATTATTTTCTTCATTTTAAAAAGACGTATTCAAATATTGAGCTAGATTTAACCACTGGAGTTCAAAGAACCAACAGTAGCAATGTACGCTTATCTGGTGATGTCGATGAAAAAAAAGATCAGTACTACTATGATGATTTTGATGATGCCTCTCTCGTAGATCAGAGCTATAATAATCTTGGATATTACTCTGAGTTAGTCCTTGGCTATAGAAACCAGCTCTTCATTACTATTGGCCAACGCTTAGAAGAGAATGAATACTTTGGAAGGGACTATGGAACACATCTAAGTCCCAGGTTTGGTTTGTCATATGTATGGGGCATTGGTAAGTTTATGTTTAAACATAGGGCAGCATGGGGAAGTGGTGGCATAAATCCACCTAAGGCAATGCAAGCACTACCAAGTGAGTCCAACTACAGTATTAATATTGGGAACCCAGATCTAAGGCCTGAGCGTCAGTCTGGCATTGAAGTCGGAAGCGATTTTTATTTTGGCGATAATTTTTTCTTGGAGGCAACCTATTTTGATCAATTATTTTTAGATGGTATTCAAAATGATCGTAGCATAGATGATATCTATACCCCAAAGGAAGAATATCGGTATGTTAATATTGGAGAAATAATTAATAAGGGTTGGGAGTTTGCCTTTAAAACAAGAATATCTGTTTTTGATATCAATGGAACATATTCCATTTTGGATAGCAGATGGGGGCGTGATCCATTGCGTCAGGATGATACGCTTACTTATAAAGGATATTATGATGAAGGCGTAAGGAGGAATGATGTACCACATTCTACTGCTAATTTATCGGTTGCTTTTAAAGTTCCTGGTTTTAGCCCTAAGTATAAAAAAGGCGGCTATCTGGTATTAGATGTAAACCATATTGGTAAGAAAAAAGGTCGGGACTGGCTGTTATATTACGATGGCTTATATAACCCTGATATAGAAATGGTAAATTATTATAGCAAAGATTTAATTAAGTACTACAAGGGTTACGCTACCATTAGGCTCCGTGCAAATTATTGGTTAACCAATACTATTTCTGGTTATGTTGATATTAAAAACCTGACTCGACATGAAGACATTTCGAGTAATATTACAACTCCAGCCTTAGGTAGGCAGATAATTTTTGGTTTAGATTTAGAAATTTAAATTTTTTAATTAATCTTTAGGGGAAACAGTTATGGGGAGAAGTTGCGAGAACAAATGCACTGCCCTTTTTTTAATTTTTTTAGTTCAATTTATTTCCTGTGGTCGTTACGATTTTTCTAACCGGTTTATAACCAGTCCCATTAAGCCCAATCCAGGTGAGAAGATTGTAATATTGTACAATCCTGTTGGAACAAAACTAGATAGTAAAGAAAATATTATGGCAATCACTCGATTATATGGGAAAAAAGATTTCCAACAGATTTCTTTTTTTTCAAGGCCCAATAATATTATTGATACTGAAGAATACTTAATGGAAAAAGTAAAAGGTGGCTATAAAGTAGAGATTAACCTGCCAGATACAGTTGCTGGATTTATAGTTACCTTTAAAAATAAAGAATATACTGATGATAGCGATGGCCTTGGTTATTGGGTTCCAATGTACAACTCAGAGGGTGTGCAAATTCAAGGAGCTAATGCGGGGCGAGCAGCTTGTTTAGTGGTTAGTGGATGGGGGTCGGATTTGGATATGGCAAAGTTTTCAGATACCCTTTTAACCTTTTATGATAAAGAGTTTAATCTTTATCCAGAAAAGAAAAAAGATTTCTTATTTTCCTATCTTTATGCCTTAAAAAAAAGTAAGGGATTTGACAGCTATAAGGAAATTGAAAATTCATTGTTAGAATTTGCCAAAAGTGAGGATCTTTTAGAGCCTCAACTTTTTTTTCTTAGTTCTTGGTATCGCTCAATAAAAAACAAAGAGCAATCAGAACTTTTTAAAAAAAGAGCTCTTGAAAATTTTCCGAATGGAGAATGGTCTCAAAGAGAGAGACTAAGTTCATTCTATAAACTTAATGAGCTTGGTGAGCGACTAGAATTTTTGAATAAATATATGAATGAATTTCCCAATGGGCCAGGATTAGAATATATACGAGGCGTTATTCTTGGTCAATACATTCAATACAGTCAATTTGAGGAAGCTGTTATTTTTTTTAAGAAACTTGATCCAGGCTCATTTAGCTCTTATCCAGTTTTTAATTCTATAAAAAACAATGTTAAAAGTAATTCTGGGAACATCGCTCTTTTGAATCAAATTTTAGATTCAATAATTAAAGCCTGCAGGCTTGAACTGAAGATGCCATCAGATAAGAAACCAGTTGCATCAGTTACACAAACTTGGATGAGAAAAAAAGCGATAGCGTTAGCATCGGCTTTGGAGGCCTCCGCATTTGTATCACTAAATATGGATAGTATGAATATCGCTAGAGAGCAGTTAGAGGAAGCTTACAATCTAGTCGAGGGAGAGGACAAACAGATCAGCACAAGCTATGGCAATATTTTGTTTAAAACCAGAAACATAAGCCAAGCAAGAAAAGTTTTAGAAAAAAGCATTGCATCAGGCTTTCAAAACCCAGAAATAGAAAAGTTATTAAAAAGTATATATATTGAAGAAAACAATTCAGAGTTAGGATATGAGAATTATTTTTCTGGTATTCGAGCGGTGTCAATGGATAAGCTTACAAAAAAAATTAAAGAAAAAATGATTTTAGAATCCTCAGTTGGTTTCACACTTCTTGATACTAAAGGGAATGAAGTTTCTCTTTCTGATTTTAGAGGTAAGGCAGTTGTTCTTGATTTTTGGGCTACCTGGTGTGGCCCATGTAAGGCATCATTTCCTGCAATGGAAAAGGCAATAGCTAAATTTAGCGATGCAAAATTTTTATTTATTAATTCCCGAGAAAGGGGTGATGAAAAATTACAAAAGGTAATTAGCTACATGTCCGAAAATGACTACTCCTTTCATGTCCTAATGGATCAGGAAGATACTGTATACGAATCCTTTAAAGTTGCTTTTTTACCAACAAAAATAATTCTGGATGGAAACGGAATGGTTAGATATAAAAGTATTGGTTTTTATGGCGAGCAAGAGCTTTTAGATGAGCTTGAGATACTTCTTCCAATGATAAAAATATAAAATATATTTTCTTGTAATTTTCTGAAATAATTAAAGTATTATTGGTTTTACTTTAATTATTTTTGCAAAAATAATTAAACTCCGAAAGTTTTGGTAGTATCTCAGATGTGAGACACTATAAAAGTTAATTTTTTCTTGGTTCTTTAATCTATTAATACATAAAATCTGGTTGTGTGTTGAAGGGGCTATTCAATATAGTGTCTCCCCTGTAAATATAAAAACCAAGGAGTAATAGATGAAAATTATGCTATTATTGTCTCTAGTTCTAATGATGTCTTCCTCGCTTTTCGCAGAAGATTATAGAGTGAACGATGACTTCAAATTAGATAATTCTTTAAACTTTCATGGCGATGCCAATTTTTCTGGCTTCCAGGCTCTGGGTGCACAGAGCGTTCTTGCCGGAATGGATTTCGATGGTGACGGCAAGAGTGAAATTCTTTTCTCAATCGATGAAACCTTAGCTCCAGGTGGTCCAGACCCCGGAAATTTAGGTTGCTATTTGTACGAAGCAGACGGTATGGGTGGTTACACTATGGTTTGGCATTTTGTTACTCCTGATCCAGGCAATAGTCTACCTGGTATGTGGCATGGTGATATTGATGGTGATGGACTGCATGAAATTTACTTTGGCGTTCCGCCAGCTAGTGGATCGAATGATGATACATGGGGAACATACATCTTTGAACAGGCTGCAGATGGTGCTTTCCCAAGTCAGCCAACATTATTATTTAAACACGGAATGACAACGGCTGATAACTTCCGTCCTGCCGGATACGATCTAGCGGATGTTGATCATGATGGCAAGGTAGAGCTTTGTACCGTTGACCGTGGTGGTAGAAGACTTTCAATTGATGCGTTGACCGGTGAAAGTCTAGATGGTTTTGCATCTTTTACTAATGAATTTTTAGCTGGAGGGACTACTGGTGATTTAGCGGGAGTCTTAGATGGTGGTGGAATATATAATTTAGATATTGTTGATTCAGACGCTGATGGTCTACATGAGATATGGGTAAATACCTGGAATGGTTTTAGCATGACTATTTTTGAAGCTACCGGAGCG
>MDSZ01205696.1_pt1 | contig 12079 bp, 9 predicted proteins | sample 811201 | NCBI WGS metagenome assembly MDSZ01 (sample SAMN05326647, study PRJNA326480) | marine metagenome | isolation source: seawater | place: Indian Ocean: North | collected 2010
CTGTTGTCTTGAAAAAAGCATTTGTTCCAGGGCAAGTCATTCAAACTACTGGTGTTGGCGGAGACGGTACTCAAAGGGAAGTAACAATATCTGGCTCAGGCCAAACAGCAGTTATTAAACTTAAAGAAACTCTATCGGGTACTACTACAGCAACTGTTATTGCTGAAATGCAAAAAACAGCGCCAGGAGCAATTACAAAGACTTTACAGACTGACAGGCTTGTTCAAATCAATATTTCTTCTGCTGCTAATTCAAGCAGTGCTGGTTCACCAGGTCTAAGCGGTCCATATAACTTGGGCCTTAGCGACGGTTTTAAATTAAAAGAAGTTCGAGTAAAAACAGGCAATGCTGCGTTTACTTCTGCTACAGAGGGAACCGAAGTTACAAGTCATTTTGAGCTCTTAAACGGGCAACAAGATAATTTATATAATCATGCAAAATTGAAAAAGAAACCAGGAACATCTCACACCATCGCAGATGGAAATGTTTATCTGGTAAAATTTGACAGGTTCAGTCGATCCGGACCGGGTATTATGACTGTTGATTCATATTCTGGTACTGGACTTGCTAATACCGGAGAGATACCCGTCTACAAGTCAAGTGTTACAGGAAGAGAATATGACCTTAGAGATCATATTGATATTCGCCCCGAGGTAGTAAACACCTGTATCTCTACAAGTGTAATTGGGTCAGTTCCCACCAACCCTCCAATTTCTAATACTGTGGTGGAGCCCTCAGGTGGACTTGAATACCCATCTCCCAATGAAAATATTACTACAAACTTCCAATATTATCTACCAAGAAGAGACAAGATCATCATAACCCCACAGGGTACTATTAGGGCAATCCGTGGAGTCTCACAACTTAACCCAAGAACTCCAGCGGATTCCGGCGATGGTATGACTATTGCTGTGGTTAATATTACTCCGTTCCCGTCATTGCCGCAAGAAACGGCACTAAAAATAAGTACAGCTTCTAATCCTCGAGGCCGGCCTGATCTTGCTATAAAGACAGTTGCTCAAAGAATTCGTCGATATACCATGAGAGACATTATGGGTCTTGATGAAAGAATCCAAAATGTTGAGTATTACACCTCACTTTCATTATTAGAAGAAGAAACAAAGACTACTTTTCTTGCTGATTCTTCCGGTGCAGACAGGTTTAAAAACGGATTTGTTGTAGATAACTTCAGGGACTTTACAACATCTGACGCGGCAGATGATGGATATTCTGTTTCTTTGGATAGAGAAAATCACGAAGCTCGCCCATCATTTAAAATGAATGATGTAGATCTCGTGTGGAATTCAGGCGCTTCATCTGGTGTTGCTAACAAACCTGCAGACACGACTTTAACACTAAGTTCAAATGGAGCGTTTACAAAAGGTGCTACTGTTTCACACGCAGGAGCATCTGGAACTGTGGATCACTACATTCCAGGAGCCCCAGCAAAATTATATCTGAGTGGTGTTACGGGAACTTTTGCTACAGCAACCACTTTGGCAATAGGTGGATCACCAACAAGCCCTGCAGTAACTGCTACAGCTGTAGCAGTTCCCCCTGCTGGAAAATATTTGATGCTTGATTGGACTCACGAAAAGGTAATAGAGCAACCATTTGCAACTGATACGAGAAACACCGCCGGGCTGTTTTATACTTTCCATGGAGTGATTACTTTAGATCCAGATACAGATATTTGGAATGATATTACTGTAACTCCAACTGTAACTGTTGATTTTGGATCAATCGCTGAATCTTTAGCTCAAGTTGCTAATAGTCAAGGTGTAAGATGGGGCGGCTGGGGCGGAGGCGGCTCGGTAGAAACTCGTACGGGAACAAGAACAACTGCATTTTTAGGCGAGACGATAGAGCATGATTTAGGCAGTGGTATAACTGATGTTAGCATAATACCATTTATGAGATCTCGAAATATAAATGTTACCGCACAGGGAATGAAACCAAGCACCAGAGTGTATGGGTTCTTTGATGATGAAGATGTCAATGCATTTATTTCTCAAGCCAATTCAAGCTTCGCAAATACCAAAAGCGAGGGAAGTCCCCTTATTACGGACTCGAATGGAGTCCTATATGCTAACTTTAGGTTACCTAACCAAGATTCTTTAAGGTTTAATATCGGAACAAAAACATTTACATTAAGTGATAGCGTTACAAACACTAAAGACTTTAGTGCAATAGGTACTATTGCATCTGAAAAATATGTTGCTCATGGTCTAGCTGTGACGCAACAAGACACTATTGTTACTACAAGAGATATAAATCTCGTATCAACAACGGTGACCGATACACGAGCCGTCATAATGCCAGAACAAGATAGTGGTGGGGAAGATGCAGGAGATGGTGATGGAGATCCACTTGCACAGACATTCATGGTTCAAGATGCCGGAACAAATACACCTGGAGCTTTTCTAAGTAAAATTGATTTATATTTTCAAAGTAAAGATGCAACTGATGGTGTAATCGTAGAGCTCAGAGAGTGTGATCCTGGTTCTGGGCATGTGACTAAAAAGATGTTGCCACTAAGTCGAGTGATTATTCCAAGTGCAGACATTAATGTGAGCAATGATGCATCTGCAGCAACACCGGTAATATTTAGTACGCCGGTTTACTTACTTGCTCAAAACAACTATGCTTATGTTGTAAAACCGATGGCAAACAATCCAAATACGACTGCTTGGACGGCTCGTATGGGAGGAACGGATATAATTACTGGAAGTAGAGTTTCTGTACAACCAGCGATCGGCATGCTTTATGCTTCATCTAACGACAGAGCTTATTCACCTCTCCAAGAAGAAGACTTAAAGTTTGATATGTATTTCGCAAACTTCGGAACATCTCAAACTGGAACTGGAGTGTTTAATAACATAGATAAAGAAATGCTAGTTCTTGACACTGTATCGAATCCTTTCGGTACTGCAGGTGAAGAAATACACGGTGAAACTACTCTAACACTTGGGGCAGGAATAACTGGGCTTTCAGTTGGTGATACTGTTACGGGTGCTGCAGGCGCTACGGGTAATGCGACATTTGTTAGCGGTACTACTGTTAGAGTTAAAGATGTCTCAACTGCAACTAAGTTCGTGAATGGTGAAACTATCACATTCGGTTCAAATACAGCTACACTGAATAGTCAAGCCACACCAATTGGTAAGATGTTCTACTATGATGCAACAACAACTGATAATACCTTGTTGCACCTAATCGAGCCTTCTGGCACTTTCGTTGCAAATACTCAAATCAAAGGTCAGATAAACGGCTATACTGCTCGAATTGATTATCTCGATACGAATAAAATGGACCTGTTTTCAAATAAAATGGGAACATTCGACCTCGAGGGTACAACCCTAACAATGAACGCAAAGCTGTCAACATCAAATTCATCTACCTCATTGATGTCTACAGCAAGAAAAGTAAATATTAACGACGATAGTAGATTTGAAAACAGAAGATTTATATTAAGTAAATCTGCTGAAAGCGGAACAAAATCTGCGCTGTTCACCGCTTCACTAGGTAACAGTGATAATGTTAGAATGTCCCCTGCGATTGATACCGACAGGAATGCATTAATTACTATTGAAAATTTAATTAATAACTTGACTACTAATGAGACAGGAACTGGCGTTGGGGATGCTAAAGCCAGGTATGTAACCAGAACGGTTACACTGGATGATGGCCAAGATGCTGAAGACCTGAAGGTATTTATAGGCGCATACAAGCCATCGACTGCAACTATTAAAGCCTATGTGAAATTACTTCATAATGAGGATAATGAAGAAATAGATGATAAGAGTTATCTCGAATTAACCCAAGTAACATCGTCGACACTTTTCTCGGACTCAGAAAATGATCAGGACTTTAACGAGTACGAATTTACAATACCAACTGCTAGCCTAACCGGCGGTGGTGGTTCTGTTCAGTATTCTTCTGGTGGTGTGACTTATACAGGCTTTAAGCACTTCAAAGTAAAAATTGTTCTTGCCTCATCCACTACTTCTAATGTTCCTCGTATTAGAGACTTTAGAGCTATAGCCCTTCAAGTATAAGGTATAAATAATAATGAAACTACAAAAAATTCAAGATAATGAGAATTATAAAAAAGATCTGGATTCTGGCGCTGTAATATCAGTGGATAAAAGAGGACTTGAAGCATATAGGGCTCGAAAGAGTAGCAATAAAGTGATAATAGAAGAAATTAATAGTATTAAAAGCGATCTGTTAGAGATTAAAGAAATAATAGGAAAGTTAGTTAAATGAGTTTTCCGGTAGCAAATGTAGCACTTACAGACACATTTCAGACTTGGGTGAATAAGACTAACCAAGTTATTACAAATGTGAATCAAATAAACACTTCCGAATTTACTCTGACTGCTAATAGTATTACAGTTAATACTGCAACCACTTCTGCTGCTACAAGTACGATAGGGCCTATTTCCGCTAACTCAACTTTGGTTAGAATTTCTTCAGCGCCTGTCACTTCAATGCTTTCATCTAACACTAATATACAGGGTGGAACTCTATTAGTTACGTCTAACACAAACTTTACAGGAACTGTCCAAATCAGCGGCACCAATCTAGCTGATGAAGATACGGCCGTACAAATGGCAATAGCACTAGGATAAAGAAATATGGCAAACGTCTTTGAAACATTCACATCACGGGGTATCGGCACATCACTGGCTGAAGTTGGTGCTCATACTGTAGCGGCTAGTACTACCGAAACTATTATCGGGCTGACACTGGCAAATAAATCTTCAGCTGCAGTTAATGTTACAGTGACTTACTCTGATGGTGCATCTAATACTCATATAATTAAAGATGCTCCAATACCTTCCGGAAGCTCTCTCGTTCCAATTGGAGGAGACCAAAAGCTTGTGTTAACTACTGGAGACGCAATTAAAGTATCAGCAAATACCGCTGCCTCAGTAGATGTGGTCATGTCGGTATTACAGTCAACATAAGGAATAAGTAATGCCATATGTAGGATTAAGACCCCCACTGAGTCCAGTAGATGGAACTGATATAAACGATGGAAGTATTGCGACGGTTGATCTTGCTGATGCTTCTGTAACACATAGTAAACTTAATGCCAATACGGCTCATACCGATCGTAATCAAACTTTTACCGTGGCACAACGTGGTGCCATTAGTGCACTCGGTGTACAAACATCATCAGTAACTGTAAATCTGAACACGTCGAATTATTTTAGTTTGATTGCAAATGGAAACATTACGATTGCAAATCCTAGTAACACAACTGCCGGGCAGGCTGGTGCCCTGTTCGTGACTGCTAACGGTAGCTATACAACTTCATTCGGCGATAGCTGGCGGTTTGCATCAGGAACTGCTCCTACGTTGTCGACTGTTGCCGGTAAAGTTGACAGAATTGATTATGTTGTGCAATCAGCAAATACCATACATGCGGTGGCTACGATCGATCTTCTTGGCACTGCATAAGGAGTTTCTTTATGTCGGTATTTAACTTACACCAAAGCGTTGTTGCGGGAGCTGTGGGTGCCACTGGCGGTATTACTGCTTTTGATACAACTCTGATTGGTAACTCAGTTTGGTTAAATGGCTCTGATGAAGACATCAACCGTACAGGATTTACTTTATCATCAGATGGTCAAAAAGAACTCATAGTATCGGTATGGGTACAAAGGCTCGAATTTGGTCGAGCGCAGGAGATATGGATTCTTGGTAATTCATCCGGTATTACATCTTACAACGATTTAATTCATGCCAACTTTAATTCCGATGACACTCTTAATTTTTCGATTGGTACTGGTGGTAGTAGTGGTGGGCAAATTAAACCAAACAGATTATTTCGAGACATAAGTTGGTATCACTTACTTTTTAGTTTTAATTCAAACACATCAGTCACAGACGATAAAAACCGTTTACAACTATATGTCAATGGTGAAAGGCAATCCGATCTTGCCACAGATACAGCAGTTCCAGACAACCAAGACGTAAGGGGATCTCTTACGGGTACTGCCGATTTTAGATTCGGCCGAAACACACACGGATCTCTAGGGTATTTTCACAACTGCTACTATGCACAAGCATGCTACTTAGAAGGAAAGTCCATACAAGCTGGAGATTTTGCAGTCAGTGATTTCTTAGATACTTTTACAATGGGAACCAACGGTTCTCAATTTACACCAAAGGCAAATGCTGATATCGCTGCACTGGCTACATCTGCTGGTGGTAATAGTTTTTGTTTAGACTTTGCTGATCCGAGTGATCTTGGTAATGATATTAGCAATAATAATAAAGATTTTACCGCTACTAATATGGCAGCAGTTAATCAGTCTGAAAATACGCCGAGTAAACTTTATCCTATAATTAATATAATTGATCATTCAGAAACTACCTTACCCACTATTTCAGAGGGTAATTTGAGGTCGGCTGGCCCCGGTGCGTCTAGGGCATGTTTAAGAACTACAATACCTATTCCTACAACTGGTAAATGGTATTGGGAAGCAAAATGGAACAGCGTAGCTTCTGCAAGAATTGGTTTTGCTGAAAGCAATAGTCAGCTTTTATCTAACTGTGGTGAATCCGCTCTTAGCTGGGGCATTCAGAATGATGGTAAACTTATTAATAATAATGTTCAAGGAACAACATTCTTTTCATGGTCAACCAACGATATTATCGCAATGGCTTATGATGCAGATGCTAGTAAGTTTTGGTTTGGACGAATTGCTAGTGGTAATACTTCTGTAACTTGGGCAAATAGTGGTAATCCAGAGACAGGCGCTAACGCAACAGTAACGAGTGTTCCCACACAAATTACACCAGCTTTAGACACTAACACTGGTGATGTAAGTTTGATTTTCCCAGAAGAAGATTGGACATTATCTTCAAAATTATCGGGCTTTAATGAAATAAATTCTAAAAGACTCACAGCACCAACATATCAAGGTATAGACTACTTTGATACTACTATTTACGAGGGTAATGGCAAAAGTCAAAGGGTAGGTGATTTTGTACCGTTTACGGACCTATACACCGTGGATAATTCTATCATCTTCGATCTCGGAACAAAGAACCATCTTCAAAGAACTATGTCTGCGGCTTCCGCAAACTCCAACAGCCAATTTATTATAAGTGCTTGGGTAAAGCGAGTTAGTTTAGATACAACCTGGGCCCATGCTATTTTGGAAAGCACCAATGCTAATGGAGCAGATGCTACTGGTTTTCGAGTTTATTCGAGTGGTACACAGTTGCCGTCTGGGGCATATGAATCATATAGTCTTTATTTTTACGCGCAAGGCTCTGGAGTTACCGGTAGCAATGTGGACATTCGTACTAGAGCATCAGTTGGCCTAACTTCAGCTTGGCAGCACGTAATGTGTAAAGTAGACACTAACCAAGCAGTTGCAACTGATAGGATAAAACTTTATATAGATGGAGTTTTGCAAACGAACCTTTACGTTCCGTCCGGAACCCCATCTTACCCAGATAAAGATGCTGTATTTTATCTGGGCGATAATGACTATGTAACTCAAATTGGAAAGGTACCATACAATGCTTCAGCTTACAACGACATATATGTGGCTGAACACGCTTTTATTACAGGAACCAACGCAGTAAGCAAAACCGTATCTGACTTCGGCGCTGTAGATACTGCAACAAATAAATGGGTTCCAAAAGATATAAGTGGTTTTACCTTTGGGCACAACGGACATTACTTAGAATTTAAAACTACTCCCGGTTCTGGAAATGGTTCCGGAACTGATACTTCTGGAAACGGCAATCACTTCACAGAAGCTATCAATAACAGTGCATCAGCTTGGTCAAGTTACACTTTCTATAAAACTGTAGATACACCCTCAAAAAATTGGCCAACTTTAAGTCAAATCACAGGACTTACACCCACTGGGACTTCGAGTGGCGTTGCTGATATGTCCGATGGAAACCTACGAATGAATGTTACTGGAGGGAATAATAGTAACAGCCCATCACATACTCCGTCAGAAGCATTCGCTATACAAGAGGGTAAGTGGTACTTTGAAGTAGAAGCGGTTACTATTGCGATGGCATGGAACATTATCGGTCTTACTGACGTTGATGACTATCAGCAACAACCACTCAGTGGATCAGGATTTATTGATGATGCCGAGCCAGGTCAGTGGGGATATGCAATTAATACTGCATCAACATCTCCTGACGGTATCATTAAAGACGGAACTTTTCTTTATGATACATCTGGTGCTCAAGAAAGTCCGTTCAATGGAATCTCGAGTCATAAAGTAGATACGGGCGATGTACTAGGCGTGTACGTTGAGAGAATTGGAAACCTATATAAAATGTGGTTTTCACGAAACGGTACTCACTATTTACGCAACACTACACAGCCACCCATTATAGAATTTGGTACACTTAATCGAGTAATTCCGTTCGCAAGAACTACAAACGGAACTGGTAATAGAGAGCTTCACTTCAACTTTGGTCAGCAGTTAGTGTTTGATGGATCGACTACTACGTTTAATGCTGCATCCGGTGGGTATTGGAAATATGCTCCTGTAGCCGGATTTAAAGCTATAAATCAAGACAACCTAGATGCCACACAGGATAAGCTTACTGCATTTGCTTGGATTAAAAATAGAGATGTAGCGAATAGCCACGTACTCGCCACGGTTATCGAGGGTGCAGACAAGCCGTATGCAACCGATCCGGACACTCCCGCTGCTGCTGTGACTACTGTAAGTGATAAAACTCAAAGATTTCTTAAGAGAGGCGTACAAATTGGAATTGATCCTGGAGTGAATAGTGACAGAAAAAGTTATGTACTTTGGCAATGGATGGCAGATTCTATCACTCCGACAGATCATGCAATCGGCTCTATAGACGGAACACATCCCCAGCTTTCATCAAAGACTATCGTACCCGAACACGGTGCATTCTCCATAATGACGTATGAGGGGAATGAAGATGGCGGCGGTGCTAAAACAGTTGCACATGGAATGGGAGGAATACCAGAAGCATTTTGGACTCGCAATGTTGATACAGCTGGACAAAATACCCCTGTATATCATAAAGCAATGACAGCAACCCATTATATTTTATTGAATCAGGGTGATACATCTCACGACAATATAAACTACTGGAACGACACAGAGCCGACAGCAGATCGGTTTACAGTCGGTACCGGTGCTACACCCGATACAAATGATGCTGGCAAAACTTTTCAGGCTGTTGCTTTTAGATCCGTTCCTGGCGTGTGCAAAGTAGGAAGCTATACTGGTAATTTAAATGATGATGGTCCTTATATAAGTCTTGGATTTAAACCAAGATGGATCATGCTTAAATCTACAAGTACCGCAAGGGAATGGGCTATTTTCGATACAGTTCGAGACGTTATAAATGTTTCTGATCACCGTCTTGATCCTAGCAACAATGGAGCGGAGTTTAATGCTGCATTAGATTTGGATTTTTTATCTGATGGTTTTAAAATTAGGTCAGATGACATTGATGGTAATGCTGAAAACGTAACCTACATATACATAGCAATGGCAGAAATAGGCGGAAACGGAACACTACCACCGATATACGGAAGATAGGTTTATAAATACATGATGTTGCTCAGACACAGGAGGAATATACAATGTGGGCAATGGTAAAAGCAGGTCAAGTAATCGCAGTTTATCCTCGACCAAAAGCCATAACAATTGATGGAATTCAACACCCATCTACTATCTTCACGGCATGGTCAGTGGAGCAAAAGAAAGCATTCGGTATCTATGATTATAGCGAAGTTAACGCAAATCCAGATCGTCGCTATTACAGTCAGGGAACATCGGAAACAGTGGTAAATGATTCTGCCGGCACCGTTGTAAAGACTTGGACGCCTGCGGCAAAGAATCTTGCTGATACAGGAAGCAAAGGTGACAATAATTATCAAGCTGGTGTAAAGACACTAGAAATTGATCGTGTAAAATCAACAGCAGCCAGTTTACTGAAGGGATCTGATTGGTTGGCGATTCGAGCAGCCGAGGGTGGAACCGCAGTTCCTTCTGCTGTAGCTACATACCGTGCAGCAGTTCGTACAAAGTCAAACTCGATGGAAACTGCTATCAATAATGCTGCCAACTTGGATGCAGTGATCGCCCTTGATGTAAATACATATCATGCAAACGGGGCTATCAATGCCGTAGCCACACTACAGGATTGGCCAGAAGTACCAGATGTACTCAAGTAAAAATATGTGATAGAGGATAAAAAATGATTGAAAAGTACAGTGAAGATTTTTTAGTTAATGGCTATACCATGATACCGGAAATATTTGAACAAGAATCTATAGATTTAGCGACTACATATTATAGAATTAAATTTAATATAATACAAGACTATGTAGTGTCTACATCCAGAAAGACCTTAAACTGTCCTGATGCTGATATTGTTGGACCCTTAAATGAACAGTATTATGCCGATCCTCTTTCTGAATCTTTTTTAAATCATCTTACTGGAACTTATCGCGAGTTGACAGGTAAAAAATTAATTCCAACCTATTCTTTCTGCAGGTATTACACAAAGGGGCACTGGTTAGGAAAGCACAGTGATAGGCCCTCGTGTCAGTACTCCTGCACAGTTCCAATTGCTGGTGATTTAAAGGAACCGTGGGGAATGTATTGCAATGGCGAAGAAGTATTTGCTAACGTAAATGATGCTTTATTTTACAAGGGTTGTGAAGTAGAGCACTACCGAGATGTATTATTACAAGATGGATATCAAGTTCAATTACATCTTCATTATGTAGACAGTGAGGATGAAGCTTACAAAATTTGGCAGTTTGATACTCGCCCAGATATTGGGTATCCAGAGCAATCTCGTAGTGTTTAGCCTTATAAATAAATAAAAAATAGGAACAAAAGGTCAGAAGATGCCCTTAACAGTTATAACAAATAAATCACTTGCTAATAACTCGGTGACCTATGTAAAAGTTCAAAGGCCATGGAAAGATGTTTCCACAACGGGAAGCGAAACTAGCATATCTGCTGGTGATAGGTGTTTGGTGGGAACTGCAAACGGTACTGTAACTATATCACTCCCTGTTTCAGGATTAGTAATGGGCGATGAGGTTGAATTTGCAGATAAAGACGGAACTTGGTCGGGTAATAACTGCACAATCAAATCTGGTACAAATGCAAATAAAATAGATACAGCCAATACGTTTGTGTTAAATGTGTCAAACACGAGTGTTCGGATGATTTATACTGGTTCAAATGTCTGGCGCACACAGGCTTGGTCCTAGGGGAAACAAATGGCTCAAAGTTTATCTTCTAAATTGAATTTAACCGTAACTGCTTCTGGTTTTTCAAGTGGGTTAGGCGAAGTTTCAAACACTCAGTTCTTTACATCACCTGGAACTTGGTCTAAGCCACCAGATGCTTCATCTGTAGAAGTTTGGGTCGTCGGCGGCGGAGGCGGCGGAGGCGGCGGAAACTCTGGCCAGCCATCCACCAATCAGGCTCAAAGAGGTGCTGATGGTGGAGTGGGAATGAAAATTATCCAAAACTTAACAGGGCCCGTACCAGTAACTGTAGGAGCAGGTGGTAGTGGTGGCGCAATGAATGCCAACGGTGGCATTGGTGGTACTTCTGTTTTTGGCCCTTATCCAGGTGGTAATGCTCTAGCCACTGGTGGTGCTGGAGGGAGAGCTCGACCAACACCTGCGGACTTCACAACTTCGCCGGTTACACACTACTTTGGTACTACAGCAAACTGTCAAATAGATTTGGGTGCTATGGTAAGAAATGCAAACAATTTTATTGGCGGGCCCGGGCCAGTCATATCTCATGGAAACTATGGCGGCCGCGCTGGCTCAACCGGTGAAATTGGATCTCAACATTTAGGATGGATGTCCAAAATTGATATACGCCAAGGGCACTATAACAATCTACCCGGCCTGGCCCCTGGCGGCGGAGGTGGCGGTTTTGGGCAGGGAGGTGCTGGCGGCACTGTAACTGGAGGACCACCTAACCCAAGTAGTCCAGGGGCCTCTGGGACGACGGGCAGTGTCCTAGTTATATCGTACAAGGATTAATGAAATGGCTACATA
>MDSZ01127624.1_pt1 | contig 12078 bp, 11 predicted proteins | sample 811201 | NCBI WGS metagenome assembly MDSZ01 (sample SAMN05326647, study PRJNA326480) | marine metagenome | isolation source: seawater | place: Indian Ocean: North | collected 2010
GTTTCCAATGCAACTGGTTTTCCAGTTCAATTTAATAAAGCAATAGTTGGAAAAAATGCATTTGCACATGAATCCGGCATTCACCAAGATGGTATGCTAAAAAATAGAGAGACCTATGAAATAATGACACCCGAAAGTGTTGGAGTTAAAAAAACATCACTAGTAATGGGCAAACACTCTGGGAGACACGCATTTAAGGATAAATTAAGCGATTTAGGCTATGCTGATGTCACTGATGATGTGGTGCAAGCTGCATTTGGAAAATTTAAAATATTAGCAGATAAAAAAAAACACATTTATGATGAGGATATCGTAGCTTTAGTTGATGATAGTTTAATAATTGATAACAAAATAAACGCTATAAATCTTAAATCTCTTAAAGTGTTTGCTGGAACAGGGGAACCTCAAAAAGCTGATATGACTTTAGATGTTTTTGGTGATATTAAAAATACATCTCAAACAGGTGATGGCCCTGTTGATGCAATTTTTAAATGTATAAAAGAATTATATCCTCACGATGTAAAGTTGTCTCTTTATCAAGTCCATGCAGTTACAGAAGGAACCGATGCACAAGCAACTGTGAGTGTTAAAATTGAGGAAAATGATAGAACTACAGTAGGTCAATCAGCTGACACCGATACACTTGTAGCGTCAGCTAACGCCTATCTTAATGCTTTAAATAAGATGTTAATAAAAAGAGAAAAGAAATCATTGTACAGAGATATTGAAAAACAAAAAATCAAAGGAGGGGTTTGAGATGGGAGTATTTGAGAGTTTAAAAAAAATTTGGAGTCAAGACATGGCCATAGATTTGGGGACTGCAAACACACTTGTTGTTGTAAAAGGGCAAGGAGTTGTTCTTAATGAGCCCTCTGTAGTGGCTATCGTTGATCAGGCTGGAAAAAAACAAGTTTTAGCTGTTGGCGATGAGGCAAAAACCATGTTAGGGAGAACACCTGGAAATATTCAGGCTATAAGGCCTTTAAGAGACGGAGTAATAGCAGACTTCATAGTAACAGAGGAAATGATTAAACATTTTATTAAAAAAGTCCATAAAGGTAGAAATTTTGCCAATCCAAGAATACTAATTTGTGTTCCAACTGGTTCAACCCCAGTTGAGAGAAAGGCAATTCAAGATAGTGCTTTAGCTGCAGGGGCGAGAAGAGTTCAACTTATTGAGGAGCCAATCGCAGCAGCAATTGGTGCTAATCTACCAATATCTGAAGCAACTGGATCAATGGTTGTAGACATAGGTGGTGGAACAAGCGAAATTGCAGTTATGTCTTTAGGAGGACTAGTTTACTCAAAATCTTTGAGGGTTGCAGGGGACGCAATGGATGCTGCAATGGTCAACTACATGAGAAGAGAATATAATTTAATGATCGGCGATAGCACTGCAGAAAAAATTAAAAAAGAAATAGGAACTGCAATACCAACTAATAATAATACCTATGCAGTTAAAGGTCGAGATTTGAGATCAGGTACTCCAAAAGAAGTAAATATTACAGAAGAAGATACAGCTGAAGCATTGAATGATATCTTGAGAGAAATGGTTAATGGAATAAAAGATGCATTAGAGAGCACACCGCCAGAACTTTCTGCTGACCTAGTTGATATGGGTTTGACTCTAACAGGTGGAGGAGCTTTGTTAAAAAATATTGATAAAAGATTTTCTAAAGAGACTGGATTACCAGTTCATATAGCAGATGATCCTTTGTCATGTGTTGCTATAGGAACGGGGAAGGCTTTAGACCAAGAACAAACATTCTCTACTATGCTTACTGAATATTAAGAGAGATGGCTGAAAGCAGAGATGATTTTATAATTGCAATTAGATCTGCTTTTTTAAAGAAAAGTACAAAACAAAAATTTTCATTATTAACATTAGCATTAATATCAATATTAATAATTTCCTTTTCTAGTTTAGATTTTAAGATTATTAGATATTTAAAAATTGGTATTAATGAATTTGTTTATCGATCATCATTTATAGTTTCTATTCCAGAAAATTTTGCTAAAAATAGTTTTTTAGAAATAAAAAGCTACACATCTTTTTTTGATGATTATAAAAAAAAAAAGATGGAGTTAGTTGAATTAAAATCAAATTTTATCTCCAATGAAATTATTCAGTTCGAAAATAAAGAATTAAAAGAACTTATAAACGATTACGTTTCTAGCTCAGATAAAATACTTGCAAAAATTATAGTCGATCATGAAAGCCCATATTTAAAAAGTATTATTATTAATAAGGGGAGCAAAGATAATATAAGAATTGGAACTCCAATATATGATCAATCCTATTTGGTTGGAAGAGTGATTGAGGTAAATTATAGAACGTCTAGGGTGTTGTTATTGTCTGATTTGAACTCTAACGTTCCAGTTACAATCGCACCTCAAAATATTCAAGCAATTGTAACTGGCTCTGGTGATTACTTTGGTCAGATAAAATATATTAAGGAAAAAATTGATAAAGAATTTGGTGATAAAAATATAATTTATACCTCTGGCACAGGTGCAATATTCAAAAGTGGTGTTCCAATAGGTAAATTGCGAGTTAAAGATGATGTATTTAACACTTATTATGTAGAGTTTTTTTCAGATTTTTCGCAACTTAAGTATGTTTTTGCTGAGATTGAGACCAGGTCTCCAATAAAAAAAATTGACGAGGATTCCGATAAGATTATTGATCAAAACACAAATTTAACAATGGAAACTAAATTAAAAATTCTTGAAGATGAAATAAAAATTTTTGAGGAAAGTAACACAAAATTTAAAAATGAGAATGAAAAATTAAAAAATGAAATAAACGATTTAAACTCGAATATATCTAATATGAAAAGTGAAATTTTTTTTCAAAAGAAAAAAATAGATGAATTTGATATTGATAAGGATGAAATAATTTTTTTAAAATTAAATTTAGTGCATGGCCATAAATGCAGAAAAGGTTTTCTTAATAACAAAGGTTTTGAAATTAACACACCTGAGTATAGAAGCTGTGTATTAAGTAAGGAAATTAATAATGAGTGAATTAAAGTCAAAAAGTTTTTTATTTAAATTTTATGGTTGGATGCCAATTATTTTATTATTTATATCGGTATTAAATGAATTTGATCTAAATTATTTAAATCTGAAATATTTCTCATTTAATTTCCCTTTTATTCTCATTTTTTTCTTCACTCTTAAAGACTTTAAGCATTTTGATTATTTATTGGTGTTTATCGCTGGGCTAATTAATGACACAGTTGTTGGTTTACCTTTGGGCATAAGTAGCTTGTCTTATACATTAATTTGTATTGCAACATCTTATATTAGAAATATTACAATTAGACCAAACCCCATAAAAGATTGGTTTTATTTTCTTTTTATTATCTGTCTTATCAATTCAATAAATTATTCGATACTATCGTTATTTTTTTCATACAATCTTATCCTCATGAATTTTGTAGTAAATATTTTTTTTACGTTTATTTTGTATGTAGTTTTTGTTTCAATTTTTAAATATTATATAAAAAGTTTAAATGATTAGTTCCTTAAGCGATAATGTAACAAAACTCAATTCGATAAACAGAAGAATGTTTATCACTGGATCATTAAAATTTTTTATAATGGTTGGGATAGTAAGTAGGCTATTTTTTTTACAAGTAAAAGAAAACAAAAAATACTTAACCCTTTCAGATAAAAATCGAATTCGCGAGTGGAAACTTGCTCCAGTAAGAGGAGAATTTCGAGATTATTTTGGGAATGTAATTGCTGGTAATTTTGAGGCTTATCAATTGCATGTAATTCCTGAACAAGTTGAGGATTTTAGATATGTTATTTATAGACTCAAGGATTTGTTAGATTTATCTGATAGTCAATTCAAAAAGATTTTAAAAAAAAAGAGAGAAAATAAACCATGGGAGACTTTAATTGTTTCTGACAATTTAAGTTGGGAAAAGTTTTCAAAAATAAACAATCACCTTTATGATTTAAACGGAGTAAAGCCAGTGATTTCTATTTCAAGAAATTATCCATACAAAGATAATTTTACACATGTGATTGGCTATGTAAGTCAAGCAAATGAAAGAGATATTGAAACTACAAACATTATAAAGAAAAACTTTGTACCAGGTCTAAAAGTTGGAAAAATTGGTTTAGAAAAAACTTTTGAGGAAAAATTAATTGGCTCAAATGATATTGAGAGATATGAAGTAAATGCTTATGGAAGAAGAATAAGTCAATTAGAGTTTCAAAAAGGTGAAAAAGGGAAAACTTTAAAATTAACAATTGATACAAAAGTTCAACAATTATCAAATAAATTACTGAAAGACCAGGCGGGTTCAATTTGTGTTATGGATATTTATACTGGATCTATAATTGCGATGCATTCATCACCATCATTTGATCCAAATTTATTTGTTTTTGGAATAAGTCAAGATGAGTGGCAAATGATTAGAAATGATCCCATGAAACCATTAGTAAATAAAACATTACAGGGAAACTATTCACCAGGATCTACAATTAAACCAATTGTAGCTTTATCGGCTTTAGAAAACAGAATTATTAATCCAAATTTTACCGTAAGATGCACTGGTAAGTCAGAAATGTATGGTCAGACTTATCATTGTTGGAAAAAAAAAGGTCATGGTTATATGAACTTAAGAAATGCAATGAAACAATCTTGTGATACTTATTTTTATGAAATTTCAAGAAAACTTGGTGTGGATAAGTTAAGTGATACTGCAAAAAAATTTGGTTTGGGAAAAAAGGTTTTTGGAGATTTGTTTGAAATAGAAAAAAATGGGTTAGTGCCTAGCACTCAATGGAAAAAAAATGTTCTGGGCAAAGGTTGGTTACTAGGTGAGACGATGATCACTGGTATTGGACAAGGTTATATTCAAACAACACCAATTCAACTATGTTTAATGACTGCGCAAATAGCTAATGGAGGATATAAAATTTATCCTAAACTAGTAATGAATGAAGCCAGTTCAGAGAAATTAGATAAGTATGTTCCATTATATGAAAATTCTAAAAACATCAAAATTATTCAAGATGCAATGTTTAGTTCTACAAATGAGGTTATGGGTACTTCTTATAGATCAAGAATAGATGATATTAAATATCAATTTGCAGGAAAAACAGGCACAGCTCAAGTTAAAAAGATTACAGAAAAGGATAGAGAACTAGATCTAAAGACTTTTGAAATACCTTATGAGGAAAGAGATCATGCTTTGTATGTAGCATTTGGTCCCTACAAACAGCCAAGATATGCTCTCAGTATTTTAGTAGAGCATGGAGGAAATGGAAGTACCACTGCAGCACCTATGGCTAAAGAATTATTTAAATTAATAATTGATAGACATGAATTAAGAGAATCAATCAAGAATAAAAAATATATGGATATTTAATGTACCAACATTCAAGACTTAATAAAAATAACTTAAATTTATTTCAAAAATTTAAAAACTTTGATTATATATTATTAGTTTGCATACTATTACTTGGTTTTATTAGCCTTGCCACAATGTATTCTACAGATGGAGGTCAGATACTATTTCATACCAAAAGTCATTTTATAAAATTATCAGTATTTACCATTATGATGATAATATTTTCCTTCGTAAATATTAAGTATTGGTTTTCTGTTGGATATCTATCATATATTGGGGTTGCGGCTTTATTAATTTGGACTTATTTTTTTGGCATTACCTCATCTGGATCTCAAAGATGGATAAATTTATATTTTATAAATTTGCAACCATCTGAACTGATGAAAATTTTTATTATCTTATGTCTTGCTAAGTATTTTCATAGAATGAAATTACAAAATGTAAATTCAATTTACACAATATTAACTTCATTGATTATTATTTTATTACCAATGGGACTTGTAATTGTTCAACCAGATTTAGGAACTTCAGTCTTGATAGCTATAAGCGGTATAGCAGTATTATGGTTTGCAGGAGTTAATTATAAGTATTTTATTTATACTTTGTTAGGATTCGTTATTTCACTACCTTTTATAATAGCTTTTTTAAAGCCTTATCAAAAACTTAGAGTTTTAAGTTTTTTAAATCCCGATAGAGATCCCTTAGGTGCAGGATATCAAATAATTCAATCAAAAATTGCTGTTGGCTCTGGAGGGATATTTGGAAAAGGGTTTTTAAAAGGTACTCAAAGTTATCTAGAATTTTTGCCGGAAAAGCACACTGATTTTATTTTTACACTTTTTTCTGAGGAGTTCGGTTTTGTTGGTTCGATTATTTTACTTTTAGTTTATGCAATTATAATTTACAGAATTATAGCAATTGGAGCCAATTCAAGAAGTTACTTTGCAAAGATTTTTTGTTATAGCTTTGGAGCCTCTATTTTTGTATACATCACAATTAATATGAGTATGGTTTTAGGTTTGCTTCCTATTGTTGGGTCCCCCTTACCAATCATGTCTTATGGAGGATCATCTATGTTAGCAACAATGACTGGTTTCGGTATTGTAATGAGCTCAAGAGTTCACAATCAACAATCCATTGCCTAAGTATAATTTGTCGCTTAAATTATTTTTAAAAATAAATGTATAATTTCCTAAATGGAAAATAATTTAAAAGTTGGTATTGTTGGAGCTGGCATTCAGGGTATGTCAAACGCGCTATTTCTTCAAAAAAAAGGTTTCGAAGTTACAATTTTTGATAGGGAAAATCCTGGTAGTCCAGCGGCATCTTATGGAAATGCTGGCCATTTTTCCCCTTATGCATCACTATCATTAAACAGAACTGATATTCTAACAGATGTACCTGCTATGTTAATGAGCTCTACTGGACCATTGGCTCTTAAATGGAATTATGTTCCTAAAATGATTCCTTGGTTTATTAAATTTATTTTAAACACATCTAAAAATAAAATGATGCACACTGCCAAAAATATGCACCAAATTCTTGATTTAGCATTACCAGCATATGATGAACTATTTGATGAAATTAACTTAGATGGTTTAGTAGAAAATAAGGGCATCTTATATATTTGGAACAATAAGGATTTAAAAAGTAGAGAATTAGAAATTAAAGTTAGAGATGAATTAGGTGTAAAACAACAATTGGTTACTAAAAGTGAGATACATGATTTAGAACCTAATATTAAACCATTTTACCATGCGGGTGTATATTATCCCTACGCTAGACATGCAAGAAATCCAAAAAAAATTTTATTAAAATTTTTTGAGCTTTTTTTAAAAAAAGGTGGGAAGTTTAATAAAGTAAATATTAAAGATATAAAATTTAAAAATGAAAAACCAGTTTTATTAGCCGATCAAAGTGAGTACATATTTGATAAAATGGTGATTGCATGCGGTGCTTTCTCAAAAAAATTAACTGATAATTTAGGGGAAAAAATTCCATTAGATACAGAAAGAGGATACCACATACATTTTAAAAACTGTGATCATTTATTAAGTAGACCTGTTATTTTCTCTAATAGAGGATTCGGCATAACTCCAATGGAACAAGGTTTAAGAGTCGTAGGCACAGTAGAATTTGGGGGATTGGAAAACCCTCTTTCAAAATCGAGAATTAAAAATTTGATAGAAAATGCAAAATATATGATGGGAGACCTACCGGAACATGAAGACGAATGGTTAGGCTTTAGACCAACCTTACCTGATTTCTTACCAGTAATGGGTCCTTCAAAAAATCATAAAAACGTATTCTATTGTTTTGGTCACCATCATTTAGGATGGACATTGGGACCAATATCTGGGAAGATTGTTTCTGGAATGATTGCTAAAGAAAATACTAATCTTAACCTAGAACCTTATAGCTCCATAAGATTTTCTTAATTTTGTGTCAAATAAAAATTATTCAGCTTATTTATTTTTAGTGTTAGCAACATTATGCTGGTCAGGCAATTTTATAGTAGGAAAATTCGCAACACTTTTTGAAATTCCTCCTTTAACCCTTAATGTTTTTAGATGGATTTCTGTATGGTTTATTTTACTACCCTTTACTTACAAAGAAATCTTCAGAAATTTACCATATATTAAAAGTAACTGGCTTGTAATCAGTTTTATGGGAGTAATTACAATAAGCACATTTAATTCGGTTGTTTATTTTGCACTAAATTATACACAAGTGATAAACGCTGTTTTAATGCTTGCTGCTATCCCGGCAGCTACAATCGTTCTTTCCTCATTAATGAATATTGAAAAAACAAATACTTTTCAGATTATTGGTTTATTATTGTCAATTATTGGTATTGGATCAATCATTTCAAATGGTGACATTCAAAAGATAATTTCTTTAAATTTTAACAAAGGAGATTTGTGGATGTTAGTTTGTGTAGTCACTTGGTCTCTCTATTCAACTTTACTCAAAAAAAATAAATTTAAACTATCACAGTTTACTCTAATACAACTAATGGTTACCGTTGGAATATTTTTTTTAATACCTCAATTTTTTTATGAAAAATCGATTGGTTTAGAGTTAAATTTAGAAAAAAATTTTTTTTTAATCCTAATTTATGTAGCGATTTTTCCAGCGATTGCTGCTTATTATTTTTGGCAAAAAGGTGTTGAGATAATTGGTCCTAACCGAGCATCTATGTTCATTCAATTAATGCCATTATTTAGTGCAATTATGGCAATTGTTTTTTTTGGGGAAAAATTTGAATTATATCATTTTGCAGGAGCAATTTTAATATTGTCTGGTATCTATTTTTCTAATAAGAAATTAAATGCTTAAAGTTGCTATTTTAGATGATTATCAAAATATATTTCAACAATTCGTTAATATTGAAAAATTGTCAGGAAAATATGAGTTTAAAATTTTTAGTGAACCATTTTTAGACGAAGCTGACGCAATTGAGCAGTTGTCTGATTTTGAGGCACTTTTGGTAATGCGTGAAAGAACTCCATTAACAAAAAATTTAATTGATAATTTAATGAGGTTAAAATTCATAATTACTAGTGGGCTAAGAAACAAATCTATTGATTTTGAGACTACCAAAAAAAGAAAAATTATTGTTTGTGGAACTGAAATGAATACGAATCCAACACCAGAATTAACATGGTCGTTAATTTTAGGATTGGCAAGAAATTTAAAAACCGAAATAGATAATATGTATCAAGGATATTGGCAAACAACGATAGGAGTAGAGTTAAAGGGAAAAATTTTGGGTTTGATAGGGCTTGGAAAAGTTGGCAGCCAAGTTGCTAAAATTGGAAAAGCTTTTGGAATGCAGGTTATGGCTTGGAGTGAAAACCTCAATCTTGATAAATGTAAAGAGTTGGAAGTTTTGCCTTGCACAAAAGAGGATCTTATAAAAAATTCAGATTTTCTATCTATTCATGTTCAAGGAGGTGAAAGATACAAAGATTGCATTACAATAAAAGAATTAGATAAAATGAAAAAAACTGCTTTTCTGATAAATACTTCTCGAGGTCCCATTGTAAATGAGGATGACTTGATTATAGCTCTTTCAACAAATGAGATCGCTGGTGCAGGCTTAGATGTTTATGAAAAAGAACCTCTTCCTGAAAATAATAAACTAAGATTTTTACCTAATGCTTTATTAACACCTCACATTGGATATGTGACCGCAGAAAATTACGATATATTTTACAATCAAATGATTGAGTCACTGGAGAGTTGTGTTAATGGGAAACCCATCCGTATCATAGAATAGCAATGGATTTACCAGTTGTTAATCATAAAGATTACTTTGCTAAAATTGGTGATGATCATAAATTTCCAATATATAAGTTTGGTGATTTAGCAAAATTTTTATTGGATAAGAAAATTATAAAGAAATTCTATTCACCTTATCCCTGTTCTGATGAAACATTGAAAAGGGCACATTCTGAAAAATATATTAATGATATTAAAAATAAAACTTTAAATAAAAACGGGATAAAAAAAATAGGGTTTCCTCTAGTAGATAGTGTTATTCAAAGATCTTTAGTTGCAACAGGTGGAACGGTGTTAGCTTCGAAGCTAGCAATAAATTATGGAATAGCATGTAATACTGCTGGAGGAAGTCACCACGCAAATTTTGATAGTGGAGCCGGGTACTGTGTTTTTAATGATGTCGCAGTTGCCTCACAATATTTACTAAATAAAACAAAAATTAAGAAAATATTAATCTTAGATCTAGATGTTCATCAAGGAAATGGTAATTCAGATATATTTAGGGATAATAAAAATGTCTTTACTTTTAGTATGCATTCTAAGTCAAATTACCCAGCAAAAAAATCTGTCAGCGACCTTGATATAGAATTAGAGGATAATATTGAAGATCAAAAATATTTAGAATTATTAAAAGATAATCTTAATCAATTGAATAATGAAAATTTTGATTTTGTCTTTTATATTGCTGGAGTTGATATTCATTATGATGATCGATTAGGAAAATTAAAAATTTCTGATGATGGAATAAAGCAAAGAGATGAAATAGTTACTCAAAATTTTTTTTCTAAAAAAGTTCCACTTTGTGGTGTTCTTGGTGGCGGTTATAATCATGATCCAAAAAAACTTGTTGAATTACACTCCTTTTTACATAGCTCATGTGCTAAACTAATTTAATTTTATGAAAAAAAAGAATCCTAACCTTTCTGCAGAACAAAAGTTAGTAATGTTTGAAGAGGGTACCGAAAGACCAGGTAGTAGTGAATTAAATAAAGAAAAAAGAGATGGAAGTTACCATTGCGCAAATTGCGATATAAAACTCTTCGACTCAAAAACAAAATATGAAAGTGGTTCAGGTTGGCCATCTTTTTACGAATCGTTACCTGATGTCTTTGAAACAAAAACTGATCACATTATTGGTTACCCAAGAACAGAATATCATTGTAAAAATTGTGGTGGTCATCATGGCCATATCTTCGAGGATGGACCGCAACCTACTGGAAAAAGGTATTGCAATAATGGAATTTGTTTAGTTTTTAAGGAAAAATAGGGATAGTTTTACCTATACATATAATACTAATTATTTTAAAAAGAACTTAATGAAAAAAGTATTATCAATCTTTTTTACTTTATTTTTATTTTCTTCAGTAAACGCTGAAGATATTTCAAAAAAAGTTTCAGAATATGTCAGCAATATAATTCCAGGTGAGGGTGATACAGAAGTCAGTATTGATTTAAGGGAAAATTATGAACCTGACTACAGTATTTTAGCTGTAAGAGAAATTTCAAAAACAGATAATGGAAACCTTTTTACGCAATTCTCATTATTTAATGCTGATAAGAATAATGATGAGAGAATAATTGGAAATCTTGGTTTTGGTAAAAGAATTTTAAATAGTGATAAAACTATGATGACAGGTTTTAACGCCTTTTTTGATTATGATGATATTGGTAATGCTAGATCCAGTTTGGGCTTAGAGGCTAGAAATGCAACTTTAGATTTTGGTTATAACTATTATTTCAAAATTGATGATGGAACGGATGAAAAAGTTTTAGATGGGTATGACTTAAGATTAGCTTCACAAATACCATACGTGCATTGGGCCGATTTATTTGTAAATAGTTATGAATGGGAAGGAAGAGATCGAGACGATATCAAAGGTATGAAAATAGGTTCAGCACTCTTGCTGTCACCTACCTTGAATTTAGAATTGGCATTTGACGATAAAGATAAAGATGGTCTAGAGGATGAATGGTATGCAAATATTACATTTGTACACCCACCAAGGTCAGGCCCTTCATTGCAAGATGGCTTTTTAAGCGATAGCGCATGGAAAGAAGAGAAAGATATGTCAGGAGAATTATTAACAAAAGTAAATCGAAATAATAAGATTGTGGTTGAGTTTAAAGGCCTAGCAACAATATCAAGAACTGATTAACTATGAATAAATTATTAAAGATTTTTATTTCAAATATTTTAATTTTATTTTTTTTCTCAGTTTATGCTTATGCTGTGACTGGAGCTGCAGATGTTTATAAAGTTACGATGAGAAAAGTTGAATTATGTACTGGAAGCACAGGTGTTTCAAGCTGTGATAATGCAGTAGTGATAGGAACAGGAGACAAAGAGGTAGATATAGCATCTGTTGATGCTGGAGCATCAGCAGCAAGTTATGGTGAACCCGCCTTATTACCTCTGGGAGTA
>MDSZ01140615.1_pt1 | contig 12078 bp, 10 predicted proteins | sample 811201 | NCBI WGS metagenome assembly MDSZ01 (sample SAMN05326647, study PRJNA326480) | marine metagenome | isolation source: seawater | place: Indian Ocean: North | collected 2010
ATCATCCACATGTTGTAGAAGTTGCAGATCAATTGGGCAGACTTGTGAAAGATTGGCAAGAAGTGAATAATAAATTAGAAAAAATAGGTGCAAGAATTGTAGGATTTGAACCAGGACAAATAGAATGGTATGGTGTTGTTGATGGATATCTCGTATTATACTCATGGTGTCATGGCGAAGAAGATATTGAATGGTGGTATCCTTTAGATTCAGGTATTTCTAGCCGCAGACCTCTTGTTGAGGCGTAACCTCCGCTTAGCATGGTCCGAATAACTAGAGTCTATACTGGCACCGGAGATTCAGGTGAAACTTCACTTGTAGACGGGACAAGAATTTCTAAGTCTGACATTGTTATGGAAATGGTTGGTACATGCGATGAAGTGAATGCATTATTGGGTCTTGCACTTATGGAAATAAAGCGTCTAGACAGCACTCACCAAGACGGTGGATTGAGGCAAAATGTAAGCAAATTACAAGAAGTTTCATCACGCGCAATATCAAGAGTTCAAAGTGAATTGTTTGATTTAGGTGCCGAATTAGCATGCCCTCAAGATTCAATACCAGAATATATGGTTTTGATAGATCAAGAAGATTCCGACACTCTTTGTGATGAGATTGATGCATGGAATAAAGAATTAGAGCCACTTTCAAGTTTTATTCTACCAACAGGGTCAGGCCCTATAGCAACGTTACATTTAGCAAGAACAGTAATCAGACGTTTAGAGAGAACTATGGTTTCTACAAGTAAAATTCGTCAATTAACTTTACAGTATGTAAACAGATTATCGGATTGGGTTTTTGTTCTTACAAGATGGATTAGCCATCGTCTAGCTGAAGATGAAAGCCTATGGACTCCAAAAGGAAGGAGATTGAAAAGTACCGCTGCATCAACAAAAAGACAGCAAGAAAATCGAAATCAAATTGATGATTTATGATTAGTCTCTTCCTATCGCTCGCATGTGATTCCATGCAGCTGTAAGGACTTCTCTTGATTCTTCATGTGTCAATTGACTATGTGCAGAACTCCACTCCAACCAGAGATGCTCATTGTGCTCATGTGACAAATTAACTTTCATGGTTTCAGTTTCACAAATATACCAATACACTTGTTTTTCGACTAATTTTCCTTTATGCTTGAAATTATATCTCGAAACAATTTCAAAGTCATCAATGAATGTAATATCTGAGATTCCAGTCTCCTCATTCAATTCTCTGGCGGCGGTCCTTTTTCTGTCTAAATCAGAATCTTCTACATGTCCTTTAGGAAAATCCCAGTGCCCTTGTGGATATTGAAGTAACAAAATTGAGCCAAAATTGACTAGGACCACACCACAAGAGGTCTCCATGGAACTACGCTTTTTCTTCATATTGATAGCCTCATCGCTTTCAAACTAACTATACATTGATGTTGTGAATGCTCCCGGCCAAAACTATGTCAGCTCTAGATGGTATCAAGCGAGTTATCGCAGATTCTGATCTAGACGGCTTAATGGCTGCGGCAGTTCTAAAGGCTTGTAATCCTGAAATTGAAGTTCACTTTGGCCATCCCGCTTTAATCAGAGCGGGTAGTTTGGATCATTTAATCGATAGGTCTACTGCAATTTGCGACCTTCCTTTCCACCCAGAATGTGGTTTATACTTGGATCATCACCTGACAAATCGTCCTTCAGAAATAGAACAAATAGAGTTTGAAGAATCAGGAGGCATTTGTCATTGGCGAGATACTCCTTCTGCAGCAAGAGCCGCATACGATTTGATGAAAGATGAATTGGATCTTTCTCATTTGGAAGAAGTGATGCCGCTAGTTGACGATTTAGATTCAGGAGGTATTTCATTGCAAGATTTTATGGAAGATGGCCCAGTAATGAAGCTGTCTCGCTCCTTGTCATTATCAAATCCTAAACATCTTCAAAAAGTTCTGGAACAATTTGCGACGGGAATGTCGCTCGAATCTATCATTGAAAGCCATAGTGAATTATTAGAAAAACTCGGAGAAGAACGAATCAAACAAATTGAAATCGTTAAGGAAAAAACACAGATTATTGATGGTATGGCAATATGTGATTTGAGTGAAACTGGCTTGAGAATTAATGGCTATTTAGTTACGGCTTTAGCAGGTCCTAGTGCGATTGCATGTTGTATTATTCATGGATATCTTGATGGAAGTATTGAGGACCCGAATCGCCAAGCATTAGGTGCATCATTTTATGCAAATTCGTTTAGAGAAATTAAAAATCCTTATGATCTTTCATTATTAGCTACTTTACTTGATGACACTGGAGGAGGTCATGCAAATGCTTGCGGATGCAGAATACAACCTTCTTCTGGTGGTAAATTACAACACAAGGATAAACAGTATAACATTGATCAATGGCTTAACTTGTGGTCAAATAGGAATGAACGTATGCTAGTTTAAATTATCAATAATTTGAATGATAATTAACGAAAAAAACATTCATTCATATGCAAAATGTATGAGCGCTCCTCCATGGAGAGTATCACGGATCCGGCTATGCTTCGAAATCGTGTGTTCTTCAAGCTAGGTGAATTCACTTACGATTATCGAAAATCGGTTCTGGCAATTGGAATGCTGTCATGTTTTTTGATGTCTTCTTTGGTACTTATGGGCCCAAATTGGGCGGAGTCATGGGGCGAAGGCGATCTTGAATCTATTGAAGCTGGAGATGTCTTAGAAGATGCTTTCTTTGGAGAGGAAGAAGATGTTCAAGGATTCATCTTTTTAGTTTACCATGACACCCTGAATGATTCATCAGACGATTGGCGTAATGAAGTAATTTCAGCACTCTCGTCATTCGCAGAATTAGATAATGTTACCATTGAATATTCCTGGGAAAAAATTGGTGATGAGAGAGATAAATTTGTTCATGAAAATGATGATGGTTTCTGGGCAAAAAACCTAGTTATAATTAGCCTAGATAGAAAGGAAGCAAAGTCTCTTTATGCAGACAATTATGAATCGATCGAAATAGATTCAGAATTTGAATCATGGCGTACAGGAGCAATTGCAATCGATGTGACTTTCGATACTAGGATTCAAGATGATTTGATCAAAGCAGAGATGGTTTCAGGGCCACTTACACTGATAATTTTAGGTATTGTTTTCGGTACTATAATTGCCGCTCTTTTACCCTTGGGTATTGCGATATTAACTGTTCTTTCAGCCATGGGCATTACAATCTGGTTATCTAATACTACTGATGTAACTCAATATGCTTTGAACATCATAACTTTAATCGGGATTGGCGTATCTGTAGATTATTCTTTATTCATGGTAAATCGGTTTCGAGAGGAACTCAATCGTGGCAGAGATATCAGAACTTCTACTGCCATGACAGTGGCTACAGCCGGAAAGGCAGTATTCTTCAGTGGCGTGACTGTTGCAATTGGTTTGATGGGGATGCTATTTTTTGAAAATACAGGATTACCAAGTCTGGGTATTGGCGGCACACTTTCTGTAACAGTTGCAATGATTTTCTCTATCATTGTTTTACCTGCGATTTTGGCTATGCTTGGGCATCGGTTGTTTAAGTGGAAGATTCCGTTTGCATTTAGTACAGATAATGATGATGGTGAAGGTATTTGGTCTAAAATTGCAACCACAGTAATGAATAGACCTTGGGCGGTTTTGATACCAACTTTGATAATTCTTTTAGGCGCTGGTTTACCGTTTTTGCAAGCGGATTTCTCGATTGCATCCAGAGAGGCTTTACCGCCAGATGATGAGACAAGAGTGGGATTTGAAAACATGGATGAAAAATGGCCCGAAGGGGCAGTCAATTCAGCTACAATTGTTGTTGATTTTGATGGAGAAGATCCATTTTCAGAAGGAAATATTAGGGCAATGCACCAATGGATGAGTCAGCAATTAGAAGACACTCGGGTAAACAAGACATTTGGATATGCGATGCCATACCCAGGAATTAGCGAATCTATGGCTGTAGATTATTGGCAAACTCCAAACTCCAATCTTACAACAGAAGAGATTGCAACTAGAGATCACATAAGAGACCAATTTGTTTCTGATAATGTAACTTATGTTGTATTTTCCTTGAACGGTCCAATTACAGGAGAAGATAGTCGTAATTTTGTTTCAGATGTACGTGATCATCGCTCAGAATTGATTGATAATTTGGCAGTAGGTAGTGATGGTAAATTGATGGTTGCGGGATTCGCTGCATACAGTCTTGATGTATTAGACGCCATTGTTGAGAATCTACCAATTGCGATGGTATTCATTTTTACATCTACGATTGTTTTGATTTTTATCCAAGTAAGAAGCGTAATTATTCCAATCAAGGCTATTGTAATGAACATTCTATCTATTTCAGCATCATTCGGGATGTTGGTATTTGTGTTCCAATGGGGAAATGGTTCAGAACTGCTAAATTTCACACCTCAACCAATAGAGGCAACAAATCCAGTAATAATGTTCTGTATCGTATTTGGGTTATCAATGGACTATGAAGTATTGATGCTATCAAGAATACACGAAGAGTGGGAAATTACAGGAGATAACAATAAGGCAGTTGCAAATGGTCTTCAGAAGACTGGCCGGTTAATTACTGGAGCTGCAGCGATTATGGTAGTTGTTTTCATGGCCTTTGGATTATCCTCAGTAGTCATACTCAAACAGATAGGATTAGGATTAGCCTTGGCAATCTTATTGGATGCTACAATTGTAAGAGCACTTGTTGTTCCTTCAACTATGCGTTTGATGGGTAAATGGAATTGGTGGAGTCCTGAGTGGTTAAATTTCTCAAATGATACTGAAGATATAGAGGAATCCGAGGAATGAGTGAAAGAACACTAATGCAATGAGAAGATCAGCGGCCCTACCATGCTTTTTTCTTGAGATTTTATCAGTTCTTGCAGCTCTTCCCCATCTGCTCATAATCCACAATAAGATAATTCCAACAGGGCCAGTAAATCCATGTAATTGAGTGGGCATAAGCCCTTTTCCAGTATACCATCTAGCAGCGAAAGCAATGAGTACAATAATTATCGCAGAAATTAGAATACGTTCCCCTACCTTTTCATGATAATCTATTTGTTCTCGGCGTTCTTTTCCTTTCAAATTTCTGCTTTTACTTTTCCAACCATATTGCCACCAAATCCAGCCCAATAATACGCATGCCAATATGGGATGCAGTAACAGGATAACGGTATTAACAATCCCCATCTGTGTAGGACGAAGAGGTTCTGGATGATGGTTCTTTGGCAATGATTTGTTAGCCGGTGGCTCTAAAGAGGGCCCGCGGAACGCCTCACCCCTACGGGGTGAAATAGAACTGCAGGAAAGGAATGCCGCCATTTGTCTTGACAAATGCATGAAGGAAAATATTCCTGTAAATATTCGCCAGCGGAACGTTGCAAAATTAGACGAATTTCTTATGCTAGACAAACCTTGGAAATCAATAGTTCTAATCGCATTACATGAACTTCAAGTCCCAAGCGATGATGATCAAGAAAATACCACTGCAAATCAAAGTATTCGTAATAGAAGAGGTTCTAGAAGACGAGGTGGACGTAGTTCTGGAGGTCCTTTAGAATGGTTGCCAAAAGCCAATGAAGTAATAATCGATGATGGAACTTCCTTAGCATTTAGATTAGCAACAATGCTAGTAAGAAAGACATTATTCCCTGATGATTGGGATGAAGGATGGAATGAGATAGTAGATTCATTACGAGAAGAAGCTATGGAAAAAGGAGTCCATCCTTTTTGGCAAAAAGTTGCTGAGGCAACCCCTATATTGGCGCAATTTGCTGCTTTCCCAAAGTTAGAAGTTAGCGAAGAGATAGAAGACAAATTTGATCTTTCGCGGGGATGGGTAGATCCTGCAGATGCAAAATCATTAGCTATAGCGCTTGGGAGTTTAGAACTTAATACTTCAAACGCATCACTAAAATCATCTTTACAAAAAGCGAGGGCCCAATTAAATGGTAAGAGAGGATTGCGCGATTATAAAAATCTACAATCGCTTGATGGCGATGCTAGTTTGATCAGTTCATTGATTGAAATACACCTTGGCATTGATTCAACAGACTCACTCAAAACTCTTTCAAAATACGATAAAAAATTATCAAAAGCTCTTAATCAATTAGTCACTTTAAGATCAGGAAAGTTGGTAGATTGGGATAAATTACGTTCATTAAAAGATTCAAATCAACTTTCAATTGCTTTAAGGAAAGAAGCTTGGAGGCTGGCTCCTGAAACAGCTAAATCATTACCTAGCAAGGAAATTATCGTAGGATTGGAGTCTGTTACACAGGCATCTGATAAAGAGAAATTAACATGGTGGCTAATTTCTGCTCTGGTAAGAGAAAATAATAACGAAGAAGCTAACAAATTACTTCAATCAATATCAGTCGATTCAGAAATGGATGTTACAGAATTACTGCCGATTGTAGGGAAAATAGGAGAAGGCGCTTCAGCCTGGTTACAAAAACAAATACCTAGATTATCAATTGAATCGTTATCTCAAATTGTAGATGATGAAAACCAATCTGTATCCCTTAGAATGGAAGCTGCAAAAGAACTATCAAAATCTGAATCGGAAATAGATTTGGAATCTTCTATTGATTTATTCACACGAGGTTTAGATTTGCATAGGTTAGCAAATTTACTGTTGGATAATCCTGAATATAGTTCTGAATATCCATTTGAAACATTGCTAGTTGCACATTTGTTACCTGCTAAAGCAAAGGAACATAATTTTGCCAAGTTAAGAAATGCAAGGAAAATGGCACTTTCAACATTTGAAAATACAAAACCATCCGCGGCTTTTTCGGAGGTTTCTTGCGGATTAATATTGATGCTTGATGGGGCACCTCAGAGTGACGAGAAATGGGTAATTGATACACTTGATAAAAAAGGAATGTTAGCATTTAATCAGTGCCGGCAAGCCCTCAGAGAAGGGGGTGACGGGCTTACTAATACCAAGATACTTGATGATTTAGAAACAGCGATTAAGGAAGCAGAACTAACTGAAGTAGAACTAAGATTGTTTACAGCAGTAATGGATACGTTAAGATTAAACCGCGCCTCATTATTACTTCAAAGTGGACAACAAACAGATGTCGAAGATTTGCTAAATAGTCTATTGAATGGTGAAGAAACAGCAATGCCAATGATTGAAGCAGTCAAGCATTTAGTTTTGGAATATGACATAGGTTTGCCTAATCTTGTTTCTTGGTACCAGACTAATGATCCTCAGTCCCCATGGCATACAATTTCCCGAGCAGCAGTACATTCAAGTAAATCATCAGAGCTAAATGCAGCAAGGGATTATCGCAAAGCCGGAGACCATTCTGATTTTGATTATGAACACAAGATTATGCTTTATCGTAAAGCCTTGATACATCTTGCACATTCAAGACAGTGGTCTGAAGCGGTTGAATTGTTAGATAGTCAACAGGCTCTAAAGACCGCAGTAACGAAAAGGTTCCAACTATACTTACGAGTTTCTAATAGTGCTGCAAATTCCAAGCGAGTAGATCAAGCAACACGTATGGTGAAAGATTTTGTTAAAACAACAAAAATGGTAGACCAAGAAAATCAAGATGGCGAAATCGTTCGAGTTAAGAGAATTAAATATTCAGAAGAAGAATTGGATCTGTTGCGAAATTACCCTCATTCTCACTCGCGACCACTGCCTTTAGAACCATTTAGTGGTAGAGTAAAAGCAGCACTCAATTCTTTACAAAGAGAAAGAAAGAGTAGTAACAAGAATACTTTTGAGCACAAATATTCGATTGCAATGCAATATGATAAAGTAAATCGTGAAGAGATTTATGAAATTGCGAGTAAAGCAGCGGCACAAAACCCACTTGAAGGATTGATGTTATTAGAACGTGCACAAAACTCATCAAAACTTGAACTATCTGATAAAAAGAGACTGGCAGTTGCTGAACAAGGATTATTTGCGACACATAAGCACAACCTTGCAGTAAAACAAAGAGCGTATCTTCGAACATTAAACTTGAAATCATTAGTAATTGTTGATACAAATATCTTGATTGACGAGCTTCAGCACAGAGTAAGTGAACAGATTGGAATATCGTTTGAAGCATCATTAGATGTTGGAGGGCATGGACAATTCCATAGATTACTGAAGAGACGTTCTTCAGAGGGTAAAGTCCATCTTTGGCTACCCAAAGTTATCCGAAGTGAATTCGAATCCCTTTCTGTTGATGTTGATAGGATGCAAATTAGGTTTGCAGATGCACACATACCATCATCAGTATTGGATAAATCTTTGAACAAAGATAATTTGGAAAAATTAGCCAAACAAATAATTTCTGATTACTCGACATGGTCGCCATTAGATTTGCATATTGAAGATGAAATACATGATGAAGAATTACGTAGGAAGTTAGATGAATTTTTACTTAGACACTATGAGGTTTATGATGAAATAACTGCAATGAAAAGGCAGCATGGCGAGCCTTTGCGAACGGAAATAGAAGGTAAGGATGTCTATCCGGAAAGTGCAGATAAATCGATAATGTGTCTTGCATCTATTTTGGCAGATAAACCCCTACCAGGGATTGGAAGCATCTTAGTTGCAACTCGCGATAGTGATTTTGCTTTAGTAGCAAGAGCAGTAGAAGAGAGATTTGGATTTGGCGTAGTTGCAAATAGCAGAACTTTCAACAGTTGGTTAAATTGATCTACATATGTGAGATTATTGCATCTCCAAATTCAGAACATGAAAGTAAGTCCGCATCAGGCATCAATCTTTCAAAATCATAAGTTACGGTTTTAGCACTAATTGCTCCTTCCATTCCTTTAACAATCAAGTCTGCAGCATCTATCCAACCCATGTGTCGTAACATCATTTCGGCCGAAAGGATAAGGGAACCTGGATTTACTTTATCTTGGCCAGCATATTTTGGCGCAGTACCATGCGTGGCTTCAAAAATTGAGATTCCTGTATCATAGTTGATATTTGCTCCAGGAGCAATTCCAATTCCTCCAACTTGTGCAGCCAATGCATCTGAGATATAATCTCCATTCAAATTCATTGTAGCTAAAACTCCATATTCAGCGGGTCTAGTAATTATTTGTTGTAACATTGCATCTGCAATTACATCTTTGATTGTAATAACGTTCCCAGTGTTTGGGTTTTCAAAGGTACACCACGGCCCTCCATCTAATTCTGTAGCACCGAATTCATCCTTTGCAAGTTGATATCCCCAATCTCGAAATCCTCCTTCTGTAAATTTCATAATATTGCCTTTGTGAACCAATGTAACACTATCTTTGTCATTATCTACAGCATATTGAATTGCTGCACGAACAATTCGATTTGTACCTTCTTGACTGATTGGTTTTATACCAATTCCAGATGTATTTGGGAATCTTATTTTATCAACACCCATTTCATTTACTAGGAAATCGATGACTTTAGCAACTTCATCAGAACCAGATTCCCATTCAATACCAGCATAAACATCTTCACTATTTTCTCGGAAAATAATCATATCAACATCTCCTGGATATTTTACAGGAGAAGGAGTTCCTTCATACCAACGTACAGGTCTAACACAAGCAAAAAGATCCAATTTTTGTCTTAGTGCTACATTGAGTGAGCGTATTCCGCCACCAACAGGTGTTGTTAATGGCCCTTTTATTGAAACAAGGCCATTTCTCATTGAATTCAAAGTATCTTCAGGTAACCATTCTCCTGTAGCATTGAATGCTTTTTCACCGGCTAATGTTTCGCTCCACGAAATCATTTTTTCACCATTGTAGGCTTTGTTTACAGCAGCATCAACTACTTTGATCATTACAGGTGTAATGTCAACTCCAATACCATCTCCTTCAATGTAATACACGATTGGATTATTTGGAATCTTTAGGACTCCATTTTCCATAGTTATTGGGGTTCCTGACATGATGCTCATGTTGGCCGAACTTGACCCCCTTCATCAACACAGCGGTCATCGATGGATTCATTTCATTAGAGTACTTGCGACAAATATGCAGGGTAGAGTTGACTGGAAAGGGGGGTCCAAATTAGTGGGCACTACAGCTAGTAACCAAGAAATTGAAATCGATTGGGAAGAGGGCCCAAGTCCTGTTCAAATTACATTACAAATGGTTGGAGCATGTGCAATCGTTGATGTTGTAATTGGACTTAAAGAGCGAGAATTTACTAATGTATGGGTTGAGTTAAATGCTACAAGAGCAGAAACAACTCCTCGTCATTTTACATCAATAGACATGGAATTCCATATTGTAGGTAACGTTCCTACTAAGTTGGCTGAAAGGATTGCTGATAAGGCGATTGAAAAATATTGTAGTGTTGCAGAATCCCTAAGAAAGGATATTGAAATTACAAATAGTGTAGTGATACATCCTATTGAGTAATCAAATCATAAGTTAGCCAACCTTCATTGATTTGAACATTTGTAGGTTCCATTTGTAGGCCACTCGCTAGTAATAACTGTCTTGGCAGAGAACCTATAGCTGTAATTAACAATGTAGACAGAGCATCATGTATACTCATCCAATTTTCTGCAAGACCTTCTGGAGCAGGTTGGACAACTGGTACTCCACTAATGATTACACTAGCCCAAGGTCTTACCAGACCTGCTTCACCTAAATCCACAATCATTGAAAGAGTCAATTTTTCACCATCACGTGTAATTTCTGATGATGAAGGCATCATTCTAACTCCCTCAGGCAAATTTTCTAATTCTGTTTCTCCTCTTTGATTTCTCATAGAAACAAATCTACGAATCCAAGCTAATAATACTGAATTGCATAAGGCAAGGTCTCCTTCAGGCGCTTCTGTATCAGGAATTACGCCATTATCCCATCCCCAAGAGCAACCATCACCTTCAAGCGGTAACAAATTTGGCATCCACGCAAGAGGCTTTGGTTTAGCATTAGGATTGTTTATCTTTACAAAAGCAGGTCCTTTTCCAAATTTGAATTCATTTATTGTTGGAGCAACAGGAACTTGTATCACAATTCCTAGAATAATTGCTAATGGATCCAAAGCTGGAGGCCATTCCTTCGCAGGTTCAACTTCAACTTCGAGCCATGCTCCTTCTGCAAGGGCATCTCCTAATCCAAGACCTTCGGCAAAAGCCAAACCTTCTTTCCAATTATTTCTTGAAAGTCCTACTTCAAGAGCAGCTCTTCCCATTGCTCGAGCGGCAACATCCAGAGTTTCTCTATCGTTTAGTGCTTCTAACCACTCTCTCAAAATTGAATCTCCATCTCCAAATGATCTTTTTTCCCCGCGAGTAATTTCACTTAACCATCTTTCTTCAATCAATGCCCTTTTTGAATCTGAAATTCCTAGTTGTGATTGTAGAGTTTCTAGCATCACAGCACCATCGCGTGACAGTGCACCATCAGACCATGCAAGTGCAAGGCCATGTTCGAATGGACTAGGAGGTGGCATGCTTAAGCCCCAATAATTCCTCTTACCAGTTGCAAATGTTTTTCAAAGGAGATTCCCAATTCTCCGCGTTTCCGCGCTAATAGTTCAACTTCCGAAGGATCCAAAATATCATCTACCCATACAGTTTCTAATAACAATCTGTATGTTGATTCTGATTTGTTCGGTTTGGAGGAAGAAGGTTCAGATGGTGTTGGAGCATCTTGAGCATCAAATGATACAACAGCTTCCTTAGGTTCTTCTACAAATTTAATTGTGGCTTGTGGTTCTGAATATTCATCATCCTCAAACGCTGCAAGAGGATCATCTTCTAGATCTGCTAGTGCATCGGGATAGTCAACACTTGCAACATCACTAGTGCCAATTTCTAGTTCTGCAAAAGGGTCGATATCATCTTCGTCAGTATCGGGTATATTGTCGTCAAAGAAGGGCAACATCAAAACTTGGCTAACTTCAAGACTTATTACACCTTGTTTTTTTTGAACACCAATTTTTGCAGGAAAATAGTATCTTAGAGTGTAGGATTCAAGAGGGGGTTCCTCTCGTCTCGTACCATGAAGAGAGGGTTGTTACTTGTTACAATTCTCTTACTTTTTTCAAATGTTTCAGCAAGGCCAGGAGGTATTGATGATTTAGGCAATAA
>MDSZ01242811.1_pt1 | contig 12078 bp, 8 predicted proteins | sample 811201 | NCBI WGS metagenome assembly MDSZ01 (sample SAMN05326647, study PRJNA326480) | marine metagenome | isolation source: seawater | place: Indian Ocean: North | collected 2010
AATTATTTTTCCAAACAAACATGTGCCTGCAGGTGGGTTTTTTTGAAAACTCCAATCAGTATGCCAATTATCTGCAAAGATAGGAACTTTTTCATCAGCTAATCTTTTTACAGCAATTATATTTTCTCTATCAGGAATTGGAGCAATAAATGGATCATCACCAAATGATCCAAAATTGAGTGTGAAACGCTCAAGATCATCATCACTCATCGGTTGATCTGGAAAACTTAATACATGGTGCAATAACCAAGCTTCTCTAATCCACTTAACCTCATTCTTAGATAATTCTTTTGTTAAATCAACACCAGTAACCTCTGCTCCACAAGCCTGGTCAGAAATTTTTACGTTAAATGCCATGGGATTATCGTATAAAATCTTAACAATTCTGTCTTTCAAAGTAAATTTAAAATAAGTCAGAAAAGAGGCTGATTTATTATCTTTTAACCGTCAAAGGACACAGATGTGCCGCACCTATTGTAATAGCATGATCCTGTCCCAAGCAATCATATCTGCATACTTTGTTCATGCCACTAGTATATTCGTAATCTTTGAAGCATGTGGTCGAACCTGATGAAGTATATGATTGACTTGCCGATCCAGCACTAGGGTCACATGGTGGATTAATAGGACATATCTCAGTTGATTCTACAGTTATGCTATAAGCACTTCCTAAGCAAGTATAGTCACAGACTTTGGTGAATGATGATCTGCTTGATTTGTTATAATTGGTATTTCCTGTTCTAGGGTACAAATTATTTCCATAAATTGCTCGTTCCATATCATATAATCCGTCGGAAATTGCTTGCCATTCTTGTGGAGATAATCCACACCCATTCAAAAAAAAAGTTATTATAAATATCGAGGTTATTCTTCTAAGTCTCATAAAACTATTATACTTTTAACTTTCTTAATTAAAAGAATTTACTACACGATGACTACGAATTTCGATTCCGAAAGATAAAAGTCAGGAATATATAACCAAAGTCATTAAATTATTTGGTGGGCCCACTAGGACTCGAACCTAGGACAACTCCGTTATGAGCGGAGGGCTCTAACCAACTGAGCTATGGGCCCCTAAAAACTTTTATACACAAAGAATTGATGTCTTACAAATTAGTTTTTGTCCAAGAAGCTTTTTAGAAGTTTTGCTCTCGTTGGATGTTTAAGTTTTCTGAGTGCTTTGGCTTCAATTTGCCTTATCCTCTCTCTAGTGACTGAAAATTGTTGACCTACTTCTTCGAGAGTATGATCTGAATTCATCCCAATACCAAATCTCATTCTTAAAACTCTCTCTTCTCGAGGCGTAAGAGAAGATAAGATCTTTGTAGTTGTTTGCCTTAAGTTGGAGTGTATCGCTGCATCAATAGGTATTACAGCATTCTCATCCTGAATAAAATCTCCTAAATGACTATCTTCTTCATCGCCAACAGGGGTCTCAAGACTAACTGGCTCTTTTGCAATTTTAAGGACTTTTCTTACCTTCTCTAAAGGCATATTTAATTTTTTTGATATTTCCTCTGGTGTGGGCTCTCTTCCTATTTCATTTAAAAGCAATCTTTGAGTCCTTACTATTTTGTTTATTGTTTCTATCATATGAACAGGTATACGAATTGTTCTTGCTTGGTCTGCTATCGATCTAGTAATTGCCTGTCTAATCCACCAAGTTGCATATGTAGAGAATTTATATCCTCTTCTATACTCAAATTTGTCAACTGCTTTCATCAATCCTATATTTCCCTCTTGAATTAGATCTAAGAATTGAAGGCCTCTATTAGTATATTTCTTTGCGATTGAGATCACTAAACGAAGGTTCGCTTCAATCATTTCTTTTTTTGCAATGCTTGATTCTCTTTCTCCTTTTTGAACATTGCTAACAATTCTCTTAAACTCATTCAGTGTCAAACCAATATTACTTGCGGCAGCTCTGACTTCATTCATAATATTTTTAATACTAGTTTTTTCCTGTTTAACAAATTTTTCCCAACCTGAGAGCCTAGTGATTTTTCGCAACCAATACGGATTATTTTCATTGCCAATATATTTATCAAGAAACTCTTCTCTTGAAATTTTATACTGTACCGCAAGTCTCAAAAGTTTGCCTTCTAAAGAAACTATTTCCTTATTTATAACATATAAGTTATTAATTAATTCTTCGATTTTGTTTGTATTTATCTGCAATCCTTTTATTAAATCGACAACAACCAATTTTGAAGCTTGATAGCTTTTCTCTGATCTTGATGGAAATTCTTTTCCTTTTTCTTGAAATGCAATTTTATCTCTCTGAAGTTTCTGAAGTTTTTTAAAATTTTTATTTAGTTTTTTAAAAATTTCTAATATTTGAGGTTTAAGCTCCTCTTCCATTATTGCAATCGACACATTCAATTCATCGTCTGAATCCTCATACTCCTCAATAACTTGATCTACTGAACTTTCAATTGTAGACTCAGTATCATCACCGTATGTTGATGACTTTTTTTCAGCTTCTTTTCTCTTTCTTATTTCTTCTTTTTCCTCTTGCTCTTTTCTTTTTTTAGCTTCCTTAATCTTTTTACTTAATTCCTTTTTATTGGGCGACTCTTCAAACAAAGATTCAAGGTCAATAACTTCTCTGAGGGTAATTTTTTCTGCGATTATATCATCTCTCCAATCAAGAATAGCTTTAAGTGTAAGTGGACTTTCACATAAACCAGATATCATTGCTTCTTGTCCAGCTTCTATTCTTTTAGCGATAGCTATTTCACCTTCTCTGGACAGCAGATCGACTGTGCCCATTTCTCTTAAATATAATTTTACGGGATCATCTGTCTTTTCTGTTCCAGATTTAGTTCCTGCAGGTTCATCATCTTTGTCTTCTTCATTATCAGAGTCATCTGAGTCAATAATATCAAAACCAACTTGGGATAGCTTTGTTGTGTACTGTTCTATTTGTTCTGAACTAAATTTGTCTTCAGGAAAAGATTTTTTAATTAACTCATGAGTAAGATAGCCATCTTTCTTACCTTGTTTTATTAATTTTTTTATTATCGATTTTTCTAGATCAAGAACTGGGCCATCTTGTTCTGATGATTGAATTTGATTATTTTCAGTCTCTGCTCTTAACTGCTTTTTCTTCCTACCTCTTTTTTTCATATTAATTCTTATTAAAACTTTCTTTTTTTATTCTCATAAAATTCTCAAAACTTTCTTTATCCATTTTTTCCTCTAAATCATTCAAAGCATTTGCGAGATCATTTTCATTACTCAAATCTTGATGAAGTTCCAACAAGCTCAAGAATCCTTTTTCAACTTCTTCAATCGAATTTTGTATTATTGAACTGTAGGTATTTAAAAGGTTTTCTTGAAAAATATATTTAATCTCCTGATTTAATCCCCTAGACACTAGATAAGACTTTAGTTCAGATTTTTCAAGTTCTTTATCCTTATTAGATATTGAAAAATCAAGTATTTCTGAAACAAGCATCGATAATTTTTTATCATTAAAGCTAATTTTGCCCAATTCTTCGGCATACTTGAGAATTAGAGATGGGTTTTCTATTAGACATATTATTATGATCTTTTCCCTTACTATAGAAACGTGAGATTCATTTTTGACTCTTTCACTTTTAATAACCTCATTTGAAATCAAATTAGAAGTGTTATTATTTTTAAAGTATTTTTCTCTACTTTTTATTAATTTGATTTGATTTATTTTTTCATTGAAAAACTTAGCATAATATTCTTTTACTATTGGATCTGATATAGAAGTTGCAATATTTCTTATTCTTTTTTCAAAACCAGCTTTTTTTTCTGGCGTTGAAATATCTTCCTTTTCAAGTTCTGTTTTCCAAATGAATTCTGACAGAGATAATGAATTTTTAATAATGTTTTGCATTTCACTAGATTTATTCACTTTAATAAAATCATCTGGATCATAATTTTCCGGAAGAATACAGAAACGCAGTGAAAGATCTGGCGCCAAATTACTCAATGCTAACATTGCAGCTCGCTGAGAAGCTTTTTGTCCCGCTTCATCTCCATCAAACATAATAATTGGATTTTCGCATACTTTCCATGCACGTTCTAATTGATAACTCGTGAGTGCTGTGCCAAGAGGTGCAACCGCATGTTTATAATTATTCTGATACAGAGAAATTACATCCATATAACCTTCCACAATGATCAGATCATTTAATTTTCGATTGTCTTCAACTGCAACATTTAAATTAAAAAGTTGATAGCTTTTTTTAAATATAGGACTGTCTGCAGAATTTATATATTTAATATTTGAGTTGTCTAATGTTCTGCCTCCGAAAGCTATAATGTTAGATCTATAATCTTTTATAGGAAACATAAGTCTATTCCTAAAAAAGTCATAATACTCACCTTCGTTTCTATTTGACTTTTTTATTAATCCTAATGAGAGAGCATCGTTAATATCTAGTTTTCTATCTTTTATAAATTTATATAGTTGATTACTGCCAGTCCCTGAATAACCCAGTTCAAATTTTTTAACTATAGCTCCATCTATCAATCTTTTTTCAATATAATTTTGGGCATCTCTACTTTTTTTAAGCTGAGCGATAAAAAAATTATTCACTTCACTCATTATTTTTCTAAAGCTTGAAAAATCTTTTTCAATATAATTTGGATTTCGAATAATACCTTTTGCGGGATCTATGCCAGCTAGTCTTGCTAAGTACTCAATTGACTCCGGATAAGACATATTTTTGTGTTTCATCAAAAAAGAAAATATATCGCCATGTTCAGCGCTGCTAAAACAATGATAAAACTCCTTTTGATCATTGACTGTAAAAGATGGGGTTTTTTCATTTTTAAAAGGACTCAAGCCCACAAATTCGTTACCTCTTTGTGTGAGCTTTACAAACTTCCCAATGACATCCGAAACTCTTAATTTAGATTTAATTTCTGCTATTAACTCTTTTGAATATCTAGGCATAATTAAAATATACTACCTGAGTGCGGATAAAAATAATTATCAAAATTTTATAATTTTTGAAGTCTTTCCTTAATAAATTTACTTGCTAGAGAAATATCTAGAGATGGCGTGTTATTTTCCTTTAAATATTTGATAACTTTTCCTATTTCCTTTAGTGATTTTGCTTCAGTTGACTTAATCGCTTCTTCGCACGCAGTAATTGTATCATCTTCTCCAAGCTGTTTTGGAAGAAACTCATTTATAATTTTAATTTCACCGTTTTCCTTTTGAACTAGCTCATCTCGTCCAGCTTTTTTAAACATATCAATCGAATCATTTCTTTGCTTTACCATTTTCTTCAACAGACTAATGATTGTATCTTCAGATATTACAGAGTCTTCACCAGAGGATCGGCTCGCAATTTCTTTATCTTTTATTGCAGCAAGAACTAGCCTTAAAGTATGAATTCTCTCTTTATCGCCATTTTTAAGCGCGATGGATAATTCTGATGTGATATTATCTTTCATTCAAAGTAAGCGTAAAATCTACATCAACAAATATATTGTGGCAACATATGATCGATATTTATTATCTGATCTTACTATTGCATGAATTCACCATTTGCACTAAATTTCTATAAATCTAGAATCAGTACATATGGTTAATTCTAATAGGTTGAAAAAAGATCGTGCAACTGCTCGACCTAAACCTATTAATGGCCGTCTTATTCTTGAAGACGGTTCAATTTTTGATGGTATAAAAATAGGCTCGCCTAATATGGAAATAGGCGAAGTATGCTTCAATACCTCTATGACTGGGTACCAAGAAATAATAACTGATCCCTCCTATGCCGGACAAATAATTAATTTTACTTTTCCCCACATAGGAAATGTAGGGACAAACTTAGACGATAATGAGTCAAAAAAGCCTTTTGCGAGAGGGATTATTATTAATTGTAATATTTCTGATCCTTCAAATTTTAGATCAATGCTTCACCTTGATGCTTGGCTTAAAAAAAATAATGTGCCTGGTATTTGCAATATCGATACTAGATTGATTACGAATATAATTCGCTCAAAAGGTGCGTTTAAGGGTGGCATCATAGAAGATCCAATAAATAATAAAAAAACTATCTCTTGTTTGAAAGAAATAAAAGAATGGAAAGGTCTAAACGGACTTGATCTGGCTAATGTTGTGTCACGCAAAGACATAAAAATTTATAAATCTAAAACAAGATCAAAACTTAAAATTGTTGCTGTTGATTATGGAATAAAGCAAAATATACTAAACTGTTTATTAGATTTAAATATTGAAGTGGTTCTAGTTCCTGCAGACACCTCAGCTGAGAAGATAATTTCTTATAATCCAAATGGTATCTTTCTTTCAAACGGCCCCGGAGATCCCAAAGCAACTGGAAAATATGCTATACCGATTTTAAAAAAAATTATTAAAGCAAGAATCCCGATATTTGGTATATGTCTTGGGCATCAGCTTATATCTTTAGCTTTAGGAGCAAAAACTAAAAAAATGTTCCAAGGTCACAGGGGGGCCAATCATCCGGTAAAAAATCTAGAGACTCAAAAGGTTGAAATTACATCTCAAAACCATGGGTTTGTAGTTACAGAAAAATCTATACCCAGAGATGTTAAAATAACTCATAAATCTCTATTTGATGGAAGCATTGAAGGTATAAGGAAAGGGAAAAATATATTTTCAGTACAATATCATCCTGAAGCTAGTCCGGGACCACACGATAGTCATTATCTGTTTCAGGAATTTAAAAGGATGATTAATCAAAATGCCTAAGAGAAAAGATATAAAATCTATTCTCATAGTGGGAGCAGGTCCAATAATCATTGGTCAGGCATGCGAGTTTGATTATTCAGGGACACAGGCATGTAAAGCTTTGCGTGAAGAGGGCTATCGAGTAATTCTTATTAACTCAAATCCAGCAACTATTATGACAGATCCTGATACTGCCGACGTTGTCTACATCGAGCCAATAACCCCTGAAATTGTAGAAAAAATAATTAAAAAAGAAAGGCCAGATGTACTACTTCCAACAATGGGCGGTCAAACAGCTTTAAATATAGCTATTGAACTTTCCAAAAACGGAGTGCTAAAAAAATATAGAGTTGAATTAATCGGCGCAAATCTTAAAGCTATCAAAAAGGCGGAAGAAAGAGAAAGTTTCTATAAGGCAATGACAAAGATAGGGCTGGAATGCCCTAGAGCAGAGATTGCGAGAAATTTTAAAGACGCTAAAAAAGCACTTAAAAAAATTGGATTACCAGTAATCATTAGACCATCATTCACTCTTGGAGGTACAGGTGGAGGAATTGCTACTACTGAAAAACAGTTTGATGAAATTGCAAATTCAGGACTTTATAATTCGCCAATTAATGAAATTTTAATCGAAGAGTCAGTCGCTGGTTGGAAAGAGTTCGAAATGGAGGTGGTACGAGACAAAAATGATAATTGCATAATTATTTGCTCAATAGAGAATGTTGACCCTATGGGAGTTCATACCGGAGACTCTATAACAATTGCTCCTGCATTAACGTTAACTGATAAAGAGTATCAAATTATGAGGAATGCATCCATTGCATGCCTCAGAGAAATTGGAGTAGAAACAGGTGGATCTAATGTTCAATTTGCTGTTAACCCAAAAAATGGGAGACTTGTGATCATTGAGATGAATCCAAGAGTCTCTAGGTCCTCTGCATTGGCTTCTAAGGCTACAGGTTTTCCAATCGCAAAGGTAGCTGCGAAACTAGCAGTTGGATATACTCTGGATGAACTCACTAACGAAATTACAAAAGTTACGCCTGCATCATTTGAACCAACAATTGATTATGTTGTTACAAAAATACCTAGATTTACATTTGAAAAATTTCAGCTAACTCAACCATTGTTATCAAGTTCAATGAAATCAGTTGGCGAGGTAATGGCAATTGGAAGGTCATTCCCAGAGTCTTTGCAAAAAGCAATGAGATCGCTTGAGACTGGCTTAGATGGCTTAGACGAAGTAAGTGTAAGTATAAATAAAAAAAAGCTTACAAGAAAAAATATCTTAAAAGAACTTAAAAAGCCTCTAGCTGATAAACTATTATTAGTGGCTCAGGCATTACGCTTCGGATTAAAAATAGATCAAATTCATCAATCTTCAAAAGTCGACCCATGGTTTATTGATCAAATAAAAAAAATAGTTGATACAGAAATAATTTTAAAAAAAGGGTTGCCGCGTGACCCTAAAGAACTGCTTAGAATAAAATCTCTAGGATTTTCAGACAAAAAAATTTCACAGATTTGTAATATTAAGGAAGAAAAAATTTTTAACATACGACAGAAAAATAAAATATTCCCAGATTTTAAAAGAATTGACACATGTGCTGCTGAGTTTGAGGCAAAAACTCCATACATGTATTCAACCTATGCAAAAAATGATTTAAATACTGATGCATGTGAGTCTAGTCCAACAAATAAAAAAAAGGTAATTATACTAGGAAGTGGCCCAAACAGAATTGGACAAGGTGTAGAATTTGATTACTGCTGCTGCCATGCATCGTTTGCTCTTAAAGAATTAAAATATGAAACAATCATGATAAACTGTAACCCAGAAACAGTTTCTACAGATCCGGACACTAGCGATAGACTTTATTTTGAACCTTTAACTAATGAAAATGTGTATGAAATTATAAAAAGGGAAAAAAGCAAAGGTCAACTTTTAGGTGTTATTGTTCAGTTTGGTGGGCAAACACCACTTAAATTATCTGATTTTTTAAACAAAATGAATATACCAATCTTGGGTACTTCAACTGAATCAATTGATACCGCTGAGGATAGAGAAAAATTTAAAAAGATTGCAGAAGATTTAAATCTTCTTCAGCCAGCAAACGGTATTGCATTTTCGGAAAGGGAAGCTCACTCGGTAATCAAAAAAATAGGTTTTCCGGCTGTTATAAGACCGTCCTATGTTTTAGGCGGAAGAGCTATGGAGATTGTGCATAATGAAGATGAATTAAAAAAATATTTCAGAGAAGCTGTGGTTGTTTCTGGAAAAAGTCCTGTTCTAATTGATCACTACTTGAAAGACTCAATTGAGGTAGACGTTGATGCAGTTGCCGATGGTAAAAAAGTCATTATTGCTGGCATAATGGAACATATTGAGGAAGCAGGAATTCACTCAGGTGACTCAACATGTACACTGCCTCCCTACTCACTTTCAGAAAAAATAATTAAAGATATAGAAAAACAAACAAAGAAATTAGCAATTGCCTTAAAAGTAAAGGGCTTACTAAACATACAATTCGCAATTCAGAATAATAATATATTTCTTCTTGAGGTTAACCCAAGAAGTAGTCGAACTGTCCCGTTTGTAGCTAAAGCTACTGGTAATCCAATTGTAAAAATTGCACTGAGCGCTGCAATGGGAAAGCATTTAAACAATCAGAAATTTAAATCTCATAAGACCAATTGTATATCAATTAAAGAGCCTGTGTTTCCGTTTAAACGTTTTCCTAACGTTGACACCATTTTAGGTCCCGAAATGAAATCAACGGGTGAGGTGATGGCTATTGATAAATCATTTGAGTCAGCGTTTATTAAATGTCAATTAGCCTCCTCAAACCCACTTCCTAAAGATGGATCTTTGTTTGTATCCGTTAAAGATTCCGATAAGCCAAAAATTCTGCCAATAATTAGGTCATTTCAAAAATTAGGCTTTCAGATAAAAGCCACTTCGGGAACCGCTGACTATTTAATTGGGGGAGGTGTAAAAGTTAAGACAATAAACAAGGTTTCTCAAGGATCGCCACATATTGTTGAAGAGCTACTTGAAGATAAAGTTGATATTATAATTAATACAACGGAAGGGAGGAAGTCAATCAACGACTCATTTAGCATAAGAAGAACTGCTCTTATGAAAAGCTTGCCATACTTTCTTACTGTGTCAGGAGCAAGAGCTGCAATTAATTCAATTAAAGAATTAAGAAACAACGAATTAGAAGTTAATCCTATAGTTAAATTTCACTAATCCAAAGGAACAGTGCCTAGATTTTTTGTATTTTTAATCACAAATGCAGTTTTAATACTTAAAATATTTTCATTTGAGGTGACGTGTGTCGTTAAGAAGTTATTAAATTCATTCATATTTTTTACAACACATTTAAGTATAAAATCTATTTCTCCATTTAACATAAAACATTCTCTTATTGGCTCCCAACCCCAAACTAATTTTTCAAAAGATCCTAGACTTTCTTCATTTTGATTTTTTAAACTAATGAAGATCCATGCCGTTAAATCAAATCCTAATTTTTCAGCATTTAGATTTGCTGTAACATTTTCTATATATCCGTTTCTTTCTAACTCTCTTACTCTTCTTAAAGTCGGAGGAGCGGACATTTCAATTTTTTTTGAAAGATCTAGATTAGAGATTCTTCCCTCATCTTGAAGAATTCTCAATATTTTTAGATCTGTTTTATCTATTTTTTTTTTCGGCATTACGATTCATATTCATGTATCTTTGAAACTTATTAATAATAATTTTTTTTATTTTTTCATTTTGATTATTATATTTGCAATCAAAATCATATAAATCATTTTCTAATAATTTTGCGTAATTTTTGGCTAGAACTGTATTAATAAAATTTTCTATTCGATTATTTATTTTTCTTGATGGTAGTTTGTATATAAACACTGGTTTTTTAGAAGATATTGATTCAGAAATCATTGAAACAGAGTCACTTGTACAAATTATAAAGTCTGAGTAACCCATTAAACTTATGTAAGGATTTTCATTTTTATCCCATATTAGTTCTTTTTGAGTCAATTCACTCTTAATAATTGTTTTTATTTTATTTGATGTTCGTCTTGAATACAGGACTATAATTTTAAATTTATTATTTTTAGCTAAGTTATTTATCTTGCTTGCCAATTTTTGCGCCTCTTTTTCCTCAAATTTATGATTTCTACTATTTCCACCAATTAAAATAGTACAAATTTTTCTTCTTTCAGATTTAAATTCCTTTTCAAACTTTAATTTTTCCTCATTGATCATACTTTCATTAATATGACTTAAAGCAATTTCTGTACTTAAAATATTTTCACCAGATAATTTATCGTGAGATGGTGTGACTATTAGATCAAAATATGATTTGTCTATCTTAGGATTTAAAATATGAATATTGAAAATATAAGGATATTTTCTTTTAAGATAAATTGAAATATAAGCACTTCTTTTGCCGCAAGTAATAATTATATTAGGGATGCTGGATAAATTAAATTCATCAAGATTCTTGAAGGCGTACTTATTTATTGGAATAAACCCCACTGGTAACTTGTTCCATGGAAAGTTCAAATATATTTCTTTTTGCTTAAAATCTAAACCCAATATTTGGGCTAGTCCTTTGGCCTGATTAACATTCCCTGCATTTCCATCAGTAATGCACCATGTGTACAAACTATTGAAATTTTCCATTAAACGAATATCTATGATTAAGTTACAATTAATTATACTTTAAGTCTTAAAAATTATATAAAATAAATGATGCATTCAAAAGTTTTAATAATCGGGTCTGGTCCCGCGGGATATACGGCTGCAATATATGCAGCAAGAGCTATGCTTGAACCAACGCTTGTACAAGGGTTACAGCCAGGTGGACAGCTTACTATAACAACGGATGTTGAAAATTATCCTGGATATGGAGATGTTATACAAGGTCCTTGGCTTATGGAGCAAATGCAAGAACAAGCAAAAAATGTTGGAACAAATATAATAAATGACATTATTTTAAGTGTAGATTTTAAAAGTAAGCCTTTTAAAGCTATAAGCGAGTCAGGTACTGAGTATACTGCTGATTCGGTTATTATTTCCACAGGTGCTCAGGCTAGATGGCTTGGATTAGAATCTGAAAAAAAGTTTCAAGGATATGGCGTTTCAGCGTGTGCAACTTGTGATGGCTTCTTTTTTAAGGAAAAAAAAGTTGCAGTCATTGGCGGCGGCAATTCAGCTGTTGAGGAAGCTTTATATTTAACAAATTTTGCATCTAAAGTGTACCTTGTTCATAGACGCAATGAGCTCCGCGCAGAGAAAATTCTCCAAGATAGATTATTTAAAAATGAAAAAGTTGAATGTGTTTGGGATAGTGAATTAGAGGAAATAG
>MDSZ01047614.1_pt1 | contig 12077 bp, 15 predicted proteins | sample 811201 | NCBI WGS metagenome assembly MDSZ01 (sample SAMN05326647, study PRJNA326480) | marine metagenome | isolation source: seawater | place: Indian Ocean: North | collected 2010
ACTTGGTACATAAAATTAAACAAATTAAAATTATTTGAATCTCAACAAGGTAAATCATATTTTTCAGAAGAGTCTTTAAAAAGTTTTCATTCAAATTATCAATGTTCAAATAGAGACATGCAACATGTAGAGTCTTTTAAAATAATTAGAGGGTATAACTAATGAAAATAGCAGCATTTACTGAGAGTGGATACACAGGAGAGGTTCAAAGAGACAATAAAAACATGAGAACTGACTTGGCTTGGTGGTGTACACTTGGAGCTATACACCATCCTATAGGACATTTGCCAAGTATGAAAGATAATGAATATGATATTGGTATTATGATTTTACCTAAAAATAGAAAACAATTAATTAATCTACCAATATTAGAAGAGTATAAAAGAGTCTGTAAAAAAGTTACAATAATGCAAGAGAGTTACTATAACTATTGGCAAGATAGTAGTATTGAGGAACAGATATGGTATTTTAATTTTATAACAGAAATGGATTTAATATTTTGTCACAATGATGTTGACTTAATTTATTACAATGGTTTAACAAATGTAAGAACTGAGTTATTACCATCAGTTATGATTACAGATGGTATAAACAAAAGAGATTCAAAAGGTAATGGAGTTATTATTGGTGGTAATTTTGTTTGGGCTTATGGTGGTTTTGACTCTTATCAAGTGGCTTTAGAAATAACAGATGATGTAACCGCGGTAACCACCGGTAGAATGAAACCAGAGGAAGAAGGTGTTTTAAAACATATTCCTTGGGTTTTATGGAGAGATTGGATAAATATTCTTTCACAATTTAGTGTTGGTGTTCAATTAGGAACTGCATCCGCTGGTACGTTCAATCTTAATTGTAGTTTTCATGGAATACCTTGTGTTGGTTACTCAAATGTAAATACACAAAAAGTGTTACACCCATCAACAACAGTCGAGGTCGGAGATATTGGGGGTGCACGGGAGATAGCTAGAAAATTAAAAGATGATAAGTTTTATGATTTTTGTGTGGAAGAAACTCTTGATAATTTTAAAAACTATTACTCTGAAAAAAGATTTATCGAACAGACTACAAAAATTATTAAGAGTTTATGAAAACATTTTTTAGAATAGTGGACGACAAGTTGTTTGGGATACCACAGGAAAATTTAGGTTTTGAGGTTAGTAACTCAATGTTTATACCTGATGAATATTTAAGTTCAAATAATTTTTTAGTTATGAGGACATGTCATGGTTTAGGTGATTGGGTTTTGTTATCTGCAATGCCTAGATTATTAAAACAAAAATATCCAAATTGTAAAGTTTACTTACCAAGTAAAAAATTGCTTACAAAAATTTTTGGTGATATGTTAAAAACTTGGGGTTATGGCACATTTGATGCTAGTGATGTTGTTAGGAATGTTTTTCATAACAATCCTTATGTTGATGGGTTTGTTAGTAAATATGGTGATGAGGTATTTCATGACCACTACAGAATATATGATGAAAATAATGATAAGATACCACTTTTAAATCAGATGTTAAAGTTTTGGCAATTCACAGATGATGAAATGATTGACACAACACCAGATTTTTATCCAACAACTGAAGAGTTAGATTGGTTTAAAAATTATCATAAATATAGAAATAAAGAATATGGTTATATATCTGCTTCTTCAACATTTGGTGAAACAGCCGAACCCAAGGTTATGATAGATAAAATTAAAGAACATGATGAAAATTTAATTTGGTATTATTATGGTGAAGTTCCATTTAAGACATCACATTTTAATTTTTTAAACAATGTAATTGAAGTTAAACCACAAAATTTAAATATTAGACAACAACAATTATTAAAAGTGAATGCTGTGGTTAATTATGGAAATGAAACAGGTATGAATCTTTGGACAGCTAAATATTCTAATACGTTTGTATTAAATAACAAAAACTACGGGCCAATTCATGGTTCAAACAGAAAAAGAAAAAGACCATTTAAAAGTGGTAATTTTGTAGAGGGGGTTAATTACTTATGAGATATTGTTTTGATATAGATGGAACCATATGTTCCACAAATTGTGAATATGAAGATGCAAAACCATACGAAAATGTAATAAATAAAATAAATAGCTTGTATAATTCAGGAAATATTATTATATTATTTACAAGTAGAGGAACAGGTTCTGGTGTTGATTGGTCAACATTTACTAAAAAACAAGTTGACAGTTGGGGAGTAAAATATCATGAACTATTATTTGGAAAACCAAGATACGATGTTTTTATTGATGATAGAGGTATCAACAATAAAGAATGGTATAAACAAAACAATTTAAAGGTTGTGGATGAAAAATAAAAAAATAATGATAATTGGTGGAACTGGTGCCTTAGGAGTGTCATTGACAAATCGTTGGTGTGATGGAAATGAGATACTTATTTTCTCAAGAAATGAACATAAACAAGAAAATATGAAAAGACAATTTCCAAAAGCTATTTATAGGATTGGTGATGTAAAGGATAAGGAGTCTATTTTAAGAAACATGTATGAGTTTAAACCGGATGTCATAGTTAACACCGCAGCTTTGAAAACTGTTTGGGTTGCACAAGATAACCCATATGAAACAATTTTAACAAACATAGTCGGGCATCAGTATTTAATCGATTGTGTTAGGGAGTGTAGACATCAGATAGAAACTTTAATGTTTATATCAACAGATAAAGCTTGTAGTCCAGTGAACGTTTATGGAATGAGTAAAGGTATTGCTGAACAAATGTATGTCAATTTTGCTAAGGAACAAACGGATATTAAAGTTGCGTTATGTAGATATGGAAATGTTTTAGATTCCACTGGTTCACTTATACCTGTGTTTAAAGACATAATTAACAAGGGTGCTGAGAGTCTACCAATAACTAATTTTGATATGACAAGATTTTTAATCACTCTTGATGAGGCTATTGACTTAATAGAATGGTCTTATGAATCACCAGACTCTCATGGTAAAATAATAGTTCCTAAATTACCATCTATGAAGATTATAGACTTTGCAAAGGCTATAGCAAAATCTTGTGGTGTGGATGATATAAATTTTCATAAGATACCCATAAGAAATGGTGAAAAGTTACATGAGGAAATGATTAGCTCTATAGAAATGCAAAGAACTGAAATGACATCGTCAAAAAAGTATATGTCAATTGGTTGGGAAAGAAACAACGAAGATTACAATCATAAACCATTAAATTCAGAATTTCATGTCATGGACACTAATGATACTTATGAATTTTTATTAAATAAAGGTGTCTTGTAAATGAGGATTTTGGTTTGAATATTGGTATTACAGGATGTCAAGGTTTTATAGGTTATCATACTTATTATAATTTAAAATTTACCACAGATTGGAATATTATTAAGTTAGATAAAGATTTTGCAAATGATAAAAGAATCAAAACATGTGATTGGATTATACACTTAGCTGGTGTGAATAGAGGTAGTGATACGGAATTGTATGATACCAATATTGATTTAGCAAATAAATTAATTAATTCAGTTAATAAAAAGTGTAATATTATATTTTCATCTTCAACCTATAAACATGGTAAATATGGAGAGGCTAAATATGAGTGTGAAGGGATTTTTGAAAAATGGTCATTAGCTACAAATAATAAGTTTTATCGCCATCGAATCCCTAATGTTTTTGGGCCATTTTGTAAACCAAATTATAATTCATTTGTTGCAACTTTTTGTGATGATGTGGTGAATAATCGAACACCAAAAATTTTAAGAGATAGTGAAGTGAGTCTTGTATACGTTCAAGATGTTGTTGAACAATTTAAACTTTGTATACAAGGGAAAAGTTTTTTTTATAAAACTAATATTGTAAAAGTTAGTGATGTAGCAAAAAAACTTGAGAGATACAAAAAAATGTATTTTGAAAAAAATAAAATACCAAATTTAATTAATGATTTTGATAGAAATTTATTCAACACTTTTTTAAGTTATTTATCAGATGAGCAAAGATTATTATCTACTAAATTACATGATGATGAAAGGGGTTCTTTGGTGGAATTATTAAGAAATGATTCCTCTGAAAGCCAGATGTTCTTCTCAACAACTAATCCAAGTCATGTAAGAGGACAACACTTTCACATGCATAAATTTGAAAGATTTTGTGTTATCAAGGGACGTGCAAAAATTAGTATGAGAAAAATAGGTAGTGAAAAAATAATAGAATATGAAGTTTCAGGTGATGAAATAAAATTATTCGACACACCTATTATGTTCACACACAATATTAAAAATGTGGGTAATGATGAAATGGTCGCCGTGTTTTGGGTTAGTGAACTTTTAGATAAAAATGATAATGATACGTATTGGGAAAATGTTTAATAATGAACTTTAAATTTAATATAAAAGGGCACTCAGGTTGTGATATTAAAATTAAAAACAATAAAGTTATAAAAATAGCTTCCAATAAAAAATATTCAGAGCGATTAAAATTACAATTTAATAAACAGAAAAATTTTAAAAATACAGAACTATTAACACCAACAATATATGATAGTGGGACAGATGCAAATTATTGTTTTTGGTTTAAAATGGAAATGATTCCATATAAAACATTTGATAACTTTATGTTAACCGCAAATAAAAAAAAACTTGACAATGTATCTAAAAAAGTTGTAAATTTTATAAAGAGTAATATATCAGGTTTTAAAAAAGTAAATAGAGATGTTATTATTAAAAAATATGAATCTACAAAGGACAATATTTTTACAAAGCACGGAATTAATTTTAGTTATTTAAATAGTTTTTTTTACGATTTAGATGAATTTTTAGAAATACCAGATGGTTATTGTCATGGAGACTTAACTTTTTCTAATATGTTATTTGAAAACTCTGATATTGTTTTGATTGATTTTTTGGACACTTTTTTAGACTCACCTTTACAGGATGTCGTAAAGATTAGACAAGACTCAAAGTATTTTTGGTCTTTAAGTTTGGTTAATAAAATTCAAGATTGTGTCAAAGTTAAACAATCTTTAAACTATATTGATGATAGAATAAAAAAAGAATTTAGTAATTATGATTTTTATAAAAGGTATTATAAACATTTTCAAATTTTAAATTTGCTTAGAATTTTACCTTACTCCAAAGATAAAAACCATATTGATAACTTAACTAAGGAGATTAGATTATTATGTTTACTTTAATTTTACCTTGTGCTGGAAGCAGTAGTAGGTATCCAAATATGAGACCAAAATGGTCTTTAACACATCCTAATGGAAGATTGATGGTCACGCAGGGTATAGGTGGTATTGATTTTTCTAATTTTACCTCGGTGTGTATGGCGGTGATGAAGAGTGATTTAGAAAAATATAATTTAAGGGATGCAATTTATGATTCTTTTAAAGAATTTAATTTAGATTTTAAATTGTTGGAGTTAGAAGAACCCACATCCTCTCAAAGTGAGACTGTATCATTAATGATTGACACTTTAGACATTGATGGTAATATCTTCATAAAAGACTGTGATGATTATTTTAATGTTGGAGAGCTTGAACCTGATAGTGTATGCGTTTATTCTTTACAAAAGTTAGATGAGGTTATCGCTAAAAACAAAAGTTATGTTGATGTTGACAACAATGGTTATGTAAAAACAATAGTTGAAAAAAGAGTCATAAGTGAATTATTTTGTTGTGGTGGTTACAGCTTTTCTGACTCTAAACTATTTTCAAAAACATTTAAAAAATTAAAAAACAATACGGCAGAGAAGGAAATATATGTGTCACATATAATTTATCAACAATTATTAGATGGATACAAATTTAAAACAAAAGAGGTGGAGGATTATTGTGATTGGGGAACGTTGAAGGACTGGAATAATTATAGGTCTCAATATAAAACACTATTTGTGGATTTAGATGGAGTTTTAGTAAAAAGTTCTAGTGAGTATTTTCCACCATATTGGGGGTCTACTGACTCTATAGTTGAAAATGTTTTGACACTAAATAAATTACATGATAGTGGTAAAGTCAGAATTATTATAACAACATCAAGAAAAAGTTCATATAAAATAAAAACTATTGAACAATTAGAAAGGCTGGGTATAAAGTATCATGATATAATTTTTGATTTATTACATTGTGAGAGAATATTAATAAATGATTACTCTAAAACAAATCCATATCCAACTGCTAAATCTTGTAATTTGTTCAGAGACTCTAACCAATTAGGAGACTTATTAAAATGAAAATAGCTTATTGTTTAGTTGGTATAGTGGGTTCTTCTAATTTTGGAATGGGATTAGGAAAAGACATTGATTATAGATTAGCCCATCATTGGAATAAAAAAAATATTTTTGATGTTAATGATGAGGTTGATATTTTTATGCATTGTTGGTCTGTTCAACATGAAAAAGGACTTGTTAATTTATATAAACCAAAGGATTATATTTTTGAAAAACAAATTGATTTTGGGTTGTCAACAATAAGAGATAACGCTATTGTTTCAAGATGGTACTCTACAGCTATGTGTAATAAACTTAGGAAAAACTACGAAAAACAAAATAATTTTAAATACGATGCAATAGTGTTTTTTAGATATGACCATGCGTTTTTAGTACCCTTAGATTTTTCTAAGTTTGATATGAATAAAATATGGTTTAGACACAGAAGACCAGTTGGTTGGGTGGATGGAGTAAGAGAGGCTGACAACAATGCCTTAGGTATTAACACTAAATCAAATGTAGACTTGTCAACATGGGAGGGTAGAAAAAAATTTAACCTAAGTCCAAATGATAGAGTTTATGACTCATTTATTTTTTCTAACTCTGATAACATTGATATTTACGCTAGTACTTATGAAGATTTAAATGTTGAACATATAAATTCACCTCACCACGAAATATGTTTAAAGTTAAAGAGAGATAATGTTTGGGATAAAGTAGATTGGTGTTTTTTTGGTGAAATAGAAACGGAAGCTATCAGAGCATTATATAAAAATCCTGAGTATGTAAGTGACACTTTTGATATAAATAATTTTCAAAAATTTGAAGAAAAATATGTTAGACAAAACAAAAAAGTTATAGGTAGATTTAAAATAACAGAAGAAACAACAGAAAATATTGACATAAATAAGTCAGGATTTAATTCTGAAACTATACAATAAATATGGAGGGTGGATATATGAGATATTCAATGTTTGTAGGTAGGTTCCAACCATTTCACGATGGTCATCGTTGGTTGATAGAACAAAGGTTAAAGTTAGGAAAAAAAGTTTGTATAGCTGTAATGGATATACATGATTTTGAACCTGAAAAGAATCCATTCACAACTGAAGAGGTTCTTATAAATATTCATGATAAATTAAAAAAAGAAATTTCAGAGAGATTAGTTAAGGTTATTTCAATACCACCAATAGAATCTGTTAACTATGGTAGAGATGTTGGTTATGAAGTTATAGAGCACATACCACCTGCCGAAATTAAAGAAATATCCGCCACCAAAATTAGGAGAGAATATGAATTATAAAGTTTATTTTATTTGGGTTTTTTTGGTTGTTTTGTGGAACTTTGGTGTTCCAAAAGCTTTACCAATTTTTGATGTTTTAGTAGCAATAATTTTATCACTTTTTAGTAAATACTTAGAAAAAAACATAGGAGAAAAAATATGATATTACTATCAAATCACTTATTAACTTTACCAGAGTTTAAAAAAGTAAAAGATGTCGTGGTGAGGATAAACATGGCTCATGTAAAAGACGCTAATGAATTAGAAAAATTTGTGAGTGTGGATAACGATATATTTTTGGACTATCCTAAGGGTAGGACAAAACCACCTGTACCAAGTTTATCTTTAACAGAAGCTATTGATAAAGTAAAAAAATATAAAAACATAAAGTATTTCGCGACTTCTAACATTGAAGAAGTGTCAGAGGTTAACTTAATATGTGAAATGTTACCGGATGAAGTTTCATTTGTTCCTAAAATAGAAACTTTAAGGGGTGTTTTAAATCTTAACAAACTATTTGAAACTGGAAAAATAAAACACATTATGTTAGATAGTGAAGATTTGTACACAGATATAGGAAACGATGTTGAGTTATTTTTAAATTTAAAAGACAGAGTTAAAAAAACTTGTGATAAATATGATGTTGAATTATTGGAACTTTATGGAGTAGTTTTCGCGTGATTTCTAATCAACACAGTCCATCTAAATTTGTTTTCATACACGCTAACAAAACCGGCGGAAATTGTATAAATTCTGCTTTAGAAAATTATGGTTATAAATATCCAAATGATAATGGTTTTTGTCATAAGGACATATCATTTCCTCATTCACAACATTGGACATATGAGGAGTTATCTAAAGTGGTTAATTTAAAAGAATATACTACTTTTAGCATATGTAGAAATCCATGGAGTAGAATGGTTAGTTATTATAGAAAAAATGTATGTAATCCAATATCAGTCGCTCACGTGGATATTGAGTTTAATGATTGGGTTAAGATGGCTTTTGTTGATAAAGAAACACCAGAATACATACCAAGAGTCGACAAAAGATACTCACACAAAGGTTCTCAATATTGTAGAGAACATGATGGTGTTAGAAATATAGATGAATGTTATTATTATATGAAAGACAACAATGGTTTTATATCAGTTGATTATGTAATAGAGTTTTCTAACCTATCAAATAACTTTAACAATCTTATGGGGAAATTGGGTATAGAAGTTGTCATACCAGAACTTCCCCATATGAGAAGTAACGTAAAAACACATAATGGTAAGTTTTTTAAAATAAATACTTACCATGATATGTATAACTCGGAGAGTGTTGATATAATAAACGACGCTTTTATTAACGACATAACATTATTTGGGTACACTTATGAATAAAAAAACAGGAAACATAACTTACGCATATCTTGAAACTACAAACTATTGTAACTTAGATTGTTCTTTTTGTAATAGAAATGAGGTGATAGGTAAACTAAAACATATGCCTCTTGAACAATGGGCTACTTTGTTGGATAAAATAAAACATCATCCTTTACAAGAGGCAAAATTAATGGGTATGGGTGAACCATTTTTACATCCTGAATGGGATGTTATATGTGAAATGTTTAAAAAAGTATTTCCTGATTGCAAAATAATTGTAGCGACTAATTGTCAATACAGAATAGATGAAGGTTTAAGATTTAGAAAAAAATTTGAAAATGCTTTGAAACATATTGATATGTTGTATTTTTCAATTGATGGTTACAAAGAACATTATGAAAGAGACAGAGCACCAGCTAAATGGAATAAGTTAATAAATTTTTTAGAAAATTTTAAAAATATTGATAGACAAAATTGTAATGTGGTGGTTAATTATGTTGTTAATACTTATAATGTTTTTGATATACCAAAAGTCGATGAACTAAGAAAAAAATACAATTTGGGTAGATTAAGATTAAATATAGCTCAATGTTGGAGTGAAAATGAAAGTATATCAGAAAAAAAAGAAACTTATGCATACTCTGAAGAACAGATAAAGTATTTAAAAGAGAATTGGCAAGATAGGATAATGGGTAAGTCTAAGTGGGACTATGAAGATTGTTTTTGGGTTAAAAATGGGTTATATACAACAGTTGATGGTAATGTTCTGGCTTGTTGTATGAACACAGGTGCTAAACCTTTTGGAAATATATTCACAGAATCAATAGAAAATATTCATAGTGCAGATAGTTTTCAAAATGTTAAAAGTGGTTGTTCGTCAAATAATCCAAATGACCATTGTAAAAATTGTTCATATAAAGAATTAGTGCCTATTTTATCCGAATTAGGGGTTCAAAATTAATGATTAAATACAAAACCCATTTAGATAAAATTAATAGAAAAGATACACTCATAGATAAATCAAAATATAAATGGAGACTTGACCAAAGTGAAAGAATCTCTGAATATTCTGATAAGTTTTTTACTAATTTTATCAATACCCTAACAGACACAGATTTTATATGTTATCCATATGTAAAACAATTAAAACAAAAATTAGCTAACCATCATAATATAAATGAAGTAGATAACATATTTTTAACACCAGGTAGTGATATAGCTATTAGGACAATGTTTGATTTGTGTGTGACTGAGAATTCAGAAGTTTTAACCACAAATCCTTGTTTTCCTATGTATGATGTTTATTGTAAATTATATAATGCAGAATTAAAGTCAGTTAACTATGATAAAAATTTAACCTGGAATATTGATTATGTGATGAAAAATATTACAGATAAAACTTCACTTATCATAATAGCAAATCCTAATAATCCTATTGGTGATTATAAAAAACCAAGTGAGTTAGACGAATTGTTTCGTTATACTCAGAAAAAGGGAATACCCGTGTTGATTGATGAAGCGTATGTACAATTTATTCCAAATAATTATGAAACATGCATAACTAAAGGTTTTGAATTCAATAATGTTGTAACTTGTAGAACATTTAGTAAAGCTTTGGGTGCTGCTGGTGTGAGAATAGGTTACATGATAACCAATACATCATTCATGGAAAAAATAAAAAAATGGAGACTAATGTTTGAAGTCACAGGTATATCAGCAAAATTTGGTTGTTATATATTAGACAATTATATTGAAGTAGAGAAATACATCAATTCTACAAATACTGAAAAAGATTTACTGGTGAATGAATTATCAAAAAAATATGATATAATTAGTAGCCATTGTAATTGGATACACGTCAATGATGAAAATGATAATAAATTTATATGCTCTGTTCTAGATAAATATTCAGATGTTACATATAAGGCGGGAACAAGTATTCCTTATGATGATAGAACAAATTGGCTGAGGATGACGGTTGGGCCAGAAATTTTAAAAACAGATTTTATCAAAGAAATTTTAAGAAAGGAAATAAAATGATTCACATTTTTACTTTACACTTTGGTGACGATAAATGGTCTAAGTTACAACTAGATTCAATAAAAAAACATATGAAATTACCTTATAAACTATATTCAATATACTCACATATGTCAGAGTCTAAATATGAGTATTGGAGAGAACATTATGATGTATTTCTTGTAAAAGAAAAAGGTAAACATATACACAAAAACGGAAACTATCACTTAACAGATGGTCACCGTGATATAATTCCTTACATTATTGAAAATTCAAATGAAAATGATATATTTATAAGATTAGATTCTGATGCTCTTTTAGTTGGTGACATTGATGTTAATTTTGTGGATAAAATAAAAAAACATAAATTTATAGCAGTTAGAGAACCACAACACGAGTGGGATTTAAATTATATAACACCACATCCATCTTTTTACGCATTTCCCATTAAATTACTAAAAACGGGATTAGGCACGATGTTGAGTGAAATTATTGATGATGGGCACTCCAATTGGTGGGGTGGTGTAGTCAATTGGTTAAATGAAAATAAAATTAATTGGTTACCATTAAACAGAACGAACAAACTTAATTTACACCCATTGTTTTTTGCAATTTATGATGATATTATTTACCATCATTGGGCTGGTTCACGTGATATGATAACTAGGCCTGATAGAAAACTCTCAAGTGAAAGTGGAGTAAGTATAGAAAAAATAAAAGACGATAATCATAAATTAAATGAAAAAATTATGGAACAATTAAATGTACAAATAGATACGTTTATAAGTTTTTTAAAAGGAAAAAAAGTTGAAACAAATTAAATTAAAAGATATAGTTCATTGTTTTGGAAAAACTTTTGAAACAATAAGAGATAAATATAACAGAATTGATGATAAGGGTGTAAACCATGGAAGAGCTATTTATTATGATAGAGAAAATGATTTATACTATAAGATATTTCATAAAGACTACGTTAGACGAACAAACTTTGAAATGGCTATTAAAAAAAACTTCTTTGATGGATTAACACCAGCATTAATTGGGTTAATTGTTGATGGTGATGATATTGTCGGTTATGTTTCAAAGGCTGGACAAGTGTTATCAAATAATGAATTTGAAACACATTTGATACCAAATGAATTTACAGAAAAGTTAATAAACAAAATAAAAGATACAGATTTATTCTTTTATGATTTTGTTCCATCAAATATAATTA
>MDSZ01230260.1_pt1 | contig 12076 bp, 2 predicted proteins | sample 811201 | NCBI WGS metagenome assembly MDSZ01 (sample SAMN05326647, study PRJNA326480) | marine metagenome | isolation source: seawater | place: Indian Ocean: North | collected 2010
ACTAATAATATCCTCTCAATACAGTACTCAACAAAATCATCATCATCTCATTGGACTCATCATACCACAATAAATAGTAGACATACTGTACTAGCCTAGTCTAAGAAGAAGTCCTAGTCCATCATCCTCCAATTATTTAAAAAAAGATTAAGATTAAGATGTTTTGTTATTGTATTTTTTTTATTTTTTAACAAAAACATGTTTTTTACCTATTGTTATTAATTATAATTATTATTCAAGAAGTTGTCGCCGCCGCAGTTAATTATTATTATTATTATATTATTAGTAGTAGACACTATAGGGGTGTCGTTAGTAATAAACGTCCGAGCATGATCTACACAATCGCTCACCGATACAATGGTCACATCGCTGTAGAGCGTAAACTTCATTGCGACGCAGTAAACGACTGCAAACATGAGCCAAGCTACAAATGTTGCCGATGAAAACATTTCGGACGGATTAATAGTAAATAAACACGATGATATGGACACAAAAGATGCAGAAGAAGCGGAAACCCAGGAGGAAACTACAGATAAAACCGGCCAAGAAGATGTTGAAAAAGAAAATACTGAGTCCGCTCCAAGGAGACCGTCAATACAAGAGCATTTGAAAAATGCAGCAAATAAAACCTCGTCGCTGTTTTCATGGACTGTTATGGCAGCGAAGAAGAAAGTAGAAAATGCAAAAGTTGCCTCCCAGCCGCACTTGGCAAAACTCCAAGAGAATAGCAAGCTTTTTGCAGCAAAGACTCAGGAGGCTGCAAAAAACGCTGCAGAAGTAATCAACGAGACCGTTCAGGTAACTCGTGAAAGGGCCAATAGTGCTTTGAGCAAGGAGAACCAAGCTAAGTTTCGCGAGAGAGCTCGGTCTTTTCAGGAACAGTCGGCTGCGTCAATTAAGAGTGCAGGAATGAATGTTGCAACCAGCGCAAAAGTGGCCGCCAAAGTTACTCAGGAAAAGGTAAGTCAGGGAGTAGCTGCCGTTAAAAGTGGGGTTAACAATATTAGCAAAAGAATGTCAAAAAAGCAACAATACGGCCAAGAACTGGACATTACTGAGGTTAGCTTATAGTTTAATGTATGCCATGAGCTTTTTCTACGTTGGTAAAAAAGTATTATATCGTACCTCTTACACTTATTTATCGCATGACATGCTGCTCTACATTAAATCATCAAAGTCTTTGATTATTTCATACTCGTCGATTTTTTTATCTAATAGTCCCCTCCAAACATACGCTTTACCATGAGCACAACCAGATGCTAACTTTGTACCGTCGAATGATATGGACATCGCTGTTATCTTTGCGCTATGCTTTTTATAAGCTGACATTACTGAAAGCTTCATTGGAGTTAGAGTTGTGCAAACATCTAAGTCTTTTTGCCTCAGTAATTCCAGAGTCAGCATTGATCGAACTCGTGAAACAGAAACTCGCCGAGCCTTGCCGGCTGCTGGCATTTTATGGACAGTTGGCAACTCTGCTACTGCTCTTTCCTTTTCCTCTGATGCTAAGAGGTCATGAAAGCTAGAGGAATTCAAATTCTGAGAGGCCGTAGATAACGTAGATAGTGGTTCTGGGGGTGTGTGCTGCGACGATAGCTTATCCGTCTCGGGTGCTTCTCGCACTAAATCATCATGGCGGCTCATCAACCTCCAAAATACAATTTTTCCATCGTCATGGCCACTTACAACACTGATGCAATTTTGCCAATCTTCGCCATCTGTAGCTATTACATAACTTAAAAGTGGCAACTTCATTTGTGACATACTAACACTTGCCAGTAGTAGGCCATTTATATCCCATACCCTCAATGAATGCACAGTGCTGCTGACGATATTTCCACTGCGTTCATTAATGGAGACACATAAGATACAGTCTTCGTGGCCAAATAGCATGCGTACGACTACCATATCTGATATATCCCAGACAATTACAGAACAGTCTGCGGATCCTGAGACAATTATGCCATTTAAGGTTGATATAGAAATGCAACTTACTCTTCGATTATGCCCACACAAACATCCTTTCAATTCCAGAAGACGATTGCTACCTTTCAAGCGCTGTCTTTTATTTTCCTTCTTCGACACACCCCACACACCAATAATTGTGTCGTTGCCGCCTGTTACCAGCAACTTACCGTTTTTCGAAAAAGCTGAACACGCCACCGGCCCAACATGCAAACCATCATGTGTGGTAATAATACGGCCCACATCACGATGAAGAGCAGTTGCAATATTTGTGTGTATTTGGACTGATCCATCTGGATGTCCCCAAGCTAAGTACTTTCTAAACGTTGGTGGGTGCAAAATAGCTCCATACGAAATCCTTTGATACGATGGATTCGATAGGGCCGTTCCAATAATCGGAGAGCGTATATGTTCGACTGCACCATTTGACAAAATGCGTATATCTACCACAGGGCCAAGATTCACATTATTTGTCAGATAAGTATCAATCGCTTTGCTTGCTTTTTGAAGCACTGTTTCTTCCGTTATCTCAACTGCCTCCAATTTAATTCGTGGTGGATAAACACCAGGCATAATAAGGGGTCCTGACAGGTATCTGTGCCATCGCATTGACGACAATGCTTGCTTTGGCTCATCAAATAGTGACACACGTTTGATTTCGCGTCTGGGATGTGGTGATTTAAACAGCTGAGTGGGTGTTTGTCCAAAATTGTGAATCTGTGCCATTACTGATTCCCGCATTGCTTCATCTTCAATTGCGTCAACATCAACTTGGCCTTCGTATGTAAATGGATGAAAAACATTCTGTGCATTTTCTGCTTCTTGACCCGTCTGCTTGTAGCCGAAAATTAGGTCAATCCAATGATGCAAATTTTCGGACACAAACTTAGACTCAAGTGCTTTTCTATTAATACGAACAAATTGCGCCGGATCATTGTTGCACCAAGGTGGTAGCTCTACGTCATCTATTTTTTGCCCTTGAATAATTTCACCAAAGTCAAACTTGTTTCGGTTCTTTAAGAATTCTGGGTTGTAGAAAAACTCGGGAGTAAGTTCGCGAACATCTTGAAGCGAGCTAGAGTCACTTGCATTTCCTCCTGAAGCAGCAATCCACGATCTATTGATTGATGTAAATAAACGCGAAGGGTGGTCAAATTTACCGTTTTGTAAATCAATAGACATCTGTGAGAAGGGCTCCATTCTCACAAAGTAGTACAACACATACGCGCTTGTGGAGTAGTGAGTTCCATAGTGGAATGGAGTAGTCATAGGATCATCTAAAGACTTCACTTCTTGATATCTAGATCGAAACTCTCTTGCGCGTTTTTCGCCGAGCGCCCCCATTGGTTTTGACAAATCTCGATAAGATGAGCTCAGGTTCAAATCGATTTTTTTACTATCGTAATCTGCCAAAACCCAGGGAAATACTGGATATTGTGTTAAATCGTTATAAGATCTTCCAGCCAACGTATTCAGTATCATCAAGTATTCAAAATTTGAGATGTCACCATCGAGCCATTTTTTTGTCGTCAAATTTAAATATTTTCGATGTTTGGAGCTTGAACCAACTTGAGGTGTGCTTGTGTTAGAGCCATTAGACTTGTTTTTCACTTTAAAGATAGAGTTTGGAAAGTCTAGCGATGAAATTATTTTGTAAACTTTTGTTTGCACTTTAACAGATCGCATAGCAATAAAAATGCTTTCTCCATCTCCACTGAAAAGCTCAATGCCAACCCGTCTAAGTAGATAGCGCCGTTTGTAAAAGGCTTTAACATTATCGTATGGGAGGCAATGTCGTCTATGCTGTGAATGTTGCGTATCAACAAGACTTCTTTGTCTAGCATGACCCGACTCTAGTGTTTTCATTTCCAATGAATCTGCGGTGTTCCTTTCTGGAGAGGTTGAGTCAAACGACAATTCATTTCTCTCCACAACGCCTTCTGTATGAGGCAACAAATCGATGGTGTAATCCCACTTAACTTTAGTTTTTTGTATTTCATTCAAGGTGACCCCATCATCGTCAAGCTGATACCCTTCGACAATTATCAAATCACTCCCTGTGACAACAAAAATTGCTTCGATCGCCTCCAGTCCGCTTACAACCGTACAATTGCAGGCAAATTTGATATCTTCATCTTGAGCAATTAAAACGTTTGACAAATCCAGTTTGTTCAAAATGGCGCGAATATGCCCTTTTGCTGAGTTGCGCCTATCCTCTACATTCTTTACAGGGCTTTCATTATTAAGCGTATCCAGTAAATCGTCTTCCATATCATCCAAGGGATTACTGTTCATTCTTCGAGCAACTTTAGGTACAGCTGAAACCATGTTAGCACCAGAAGTATATGGCGTAGCAGCATTATCTTGAACAGTGCCTGCACGCTGTAACAATTCCCTTGCAGACAGACTGCGATTCGTTTCCAGTTTTTTTTGCGGCCCAGTATCTCTCACACGATTCATATCACTTGTATCCTTCTTATGGCTTTTCACTGGGGTATCGAAGGTGCTTTCTATAGTCATTTGTATACGCGATCGCTTTTCCGTCTCTTTTGGTTCACTTTCTGTTTTCAAACCGTAAGTTTTGAAGAAATTTGGATTTGGTTTCAAGCGTCTACGCATTCTACTGTATGCTTCTGACCCATCCAATCGCCATTTTAAAGGATAGCCGTCTTCCATCTGATCACCATCTAGAAGATGAGATCGATGATGACTTGCTAATCGAGTATGCCAAGACAAATGCCCCATCAAAATGCACTGTTCCCAGCTTTTCAATTCTTCTGCACATGTTTTATTTACAGACTTACAAAGTTCATATACGGTGCTTTGGCATATTGCAGGTGCATCAGATAGAGTGACATTTTTCCGGATTATTTTCTTCGATGGACCTTCCTTCGATTCCTCCAACCGCATAATTTCGATAAGACGTTGAAAGGGCACTTTGGGCACCGAAAAATAACGCTCCCTTTTGTTCCAAGATCTTGCAGTTGTGCGAGAGATCGTATTTTTAACAATTTCATCATTTTCTGACTTTAAAAGTCTTATCCAGCTAAGAAATTCTGCTTCTTTACCTTGCTGTAGCAGAAGATGAAAGCCTTCTGTGAATAAGTCTCGTTTTTCATGCGCATGGGCACTCTGCCGCATATGTGTGTTAGATGATCCAATTATCTCCAGCATTCGAAAATGATTAAATTTAAATAAGTCTTTCCAAATATTAACAAGAACTCTTGATTCTATAGAATCGTACTCAAAAATACTGTAAGATAAGAAACAAAAGCAACAAATAAATTCGTTTTGAGAAAATGTTGAATTCACAAACATATTCTCAGTTGACATAAACTTTTGAAAAGCTAATGTACCTCGTCTATTTAGAGAGGTTGATGAGGAGCTCGACGATCGACTACGTGAATCGACGCCAGAATCGCTTATGGGAGTACTATTCGGCAAATCAGTATGCAACATCTGGCTAACATCAACTAAGCAAAGCAGTTGTACGTTGTCATTAATTACTTTTAGGATATTTTGCAAATTATGCGCTTCCAATTTATCTCTATTCTGGCTCGAAGCAAAACATACAAAAGAATATACCGAAGACGATATCGATTGGACCATGCTTTTGCGGCGCTTTGCATCTAATTTTTGAACCGTCGATAATTTTTGTGCGCATTCAAGGCAATCGAATAGAAGAAGTAATACCAAGTGCTCGCATGCTTCAAACCAACCATCCATAGCTTTTTTTACTAGTTCCTCGCATAGCTGTTGCAACCGTGGCATGAAAGAATCGTTATGTAGCCAATCAAATCTCAAGGATCGTAGTGTTTGTCCTAATTTCATATGCAAAACCTGTAATGTTTGTAATTGATATGCTCGAATTAAATGTTGAGACGCGTATGACGGGAAAACGTCAAATATCATAAGACAGCTTTGGGCACCTGATGCTAATGAAGTAGTCTTCTCTTTGCCTGTCAATGTATCGCCCAAAATGAAACTTTCACTGATTCGTCCAATTAGTTCAAAAAGAGTGTTGGCTACTTTGCCAGAGAACGTTTTTTCGTAAATTGTAATGTCAGAATCATGGAATGACATTTGCGAGGAAGGTCGAAGTTTCTCAGGCTCCTCAGAATCACCTGTGTCGTGATCTACCTTTGATGTGTCTTGCTTCGCTGCATCGACATATTCCTCGATAATTTTTACCGAGAAGCTCACAGCTTCGGAATTTTCTCGCATTAACGTAGCATCGTTTTGCGAAGCGCAACTAAAAATGAACTTCACGATCTGTTTCATAAATTCCTTTGATGAGCACCTATGCTTGAACCTTTCGTCTTCTTCCATCAACACAAGAAATATATGTGCGACAATTATAGCAATGGCATTTTCTCGTTCATCATTAATGAAGTTTTCGTAATAATCCCTGCTTAGCCGTGGCCGCTGATCGTCGTCGTCCGTGGTAGCAGCACTATCATCTTCGTTTTCTCCATAGTAACCGCTGTCAGTGGACTCTGCACGACGATGAAATAAATTTGCTTGTGTAGCTCCAGAATTAAATTTCACATGTTCGGGAAATACCGTCCTCCTCATATGTTCTCGTAGTAAATTGGTTATCATAGACATGATCGCATTCGCATCTTCATCAGTTACATGATTTACAGGCACCTTGTTGGCCGCATTCGCTGCTTTAAACTCATTTAAAATTGATGTGACGTCTTTGCGCGGTGAGTTCAATGTACCTTTTGGAAGTTGGTTCACAGGTACACCGATCAAAAATGCAATCAAAAGTATATATATATCAATTGAATGACAATGTTGCGTCAAAGCATATTCGAATTGAAGAAGCATAAACTGGATGTGCCTTTCTTGAGATTTTGATTCTGTATTTTGTAATATCTCTATGAACAATCTAAATGCATAGGAAATAATTTCAGTCGATTCAGCAAGATCCAGTAGACATAAAAACCACATATTGTACTGATCAAAGAACACTTGCTCATATATTGTATATAATCTTTTTCTCGCCTCTTCAGCGTGACGTGCGTGAATAGCACCCCTCAAAGTCGAAGATGAGTCGTTTGAAGCTTCAATTGAAGTTCCTTCTGAATGATTCGTAGATTTTCTCGGTCCTATTGAAGCAAAAATTGAAGTTTCCTGTGTTCGTTGGTTTGGCTCGTCAGGGGATTGATCTTTAGTAGTAAAAATAACTCCTAAGTTGTCTTCTAAATCACTGCCGTGAACCAATTTAAATAGAATTTTCAACAGCAGCTTTTGATAACGCTCATATCCAACAGAAGCATTTTTATAGCTCGTAAAATTCTTAGTAAAACCTATACTATACAGACCTGATGCTTTGTGTGACTTATTTGTGTGAGCTGATGAAATCATAAATTCAGCTATGTGAAATAAATCATTAATTTCTCCTTTTGCACGAAGTAATGCGTAGAGAATATTCTCTATAACGTTGTATGATTCCATCAAATTTTCAACATCAACTTTGTACGAATTATCCACATTTTCTGAATCCGTGCTCTTGCCAATAAGTAGAGCTATGCTTTGGGCGTCACGGAGAGAAGTGTGTAAAAGCCATTTGATCGTGTCTATTTCCAACAAACGTAATGCATTGTATGATGCATTCGCATTTCTAACAGGAGAATTTTCATGAGATTTCTTGCCTGGGATTTCATGGCGTACTAGACTGAATAGGAAGTTCAGCACTTGTAGACGGAGCTGTGAATAGATTGGGCAGTTCGAATAAGTTAGAACATTGAAAAGTATCTTGCGAACGCAATCTATACTTGTAATCAACTTTGCCCCCGTTTCTTGGTTCGTACTTGTGCATAGTTGAAATAGCAAATCTAAAAGATCAACACTCATATAACCAAGGTCACTTGCTTGAACAAAAAAATGCACCAGTATGGCATAACCATTTGATAATTCTAGTTCCGTTATACACTCTGCGCAGCAATCTGAAGAGGCCATCTTTACAACTAATGACACAGACCGATAAAACAATTCCCTATTGACACTGTGCTGACGAGAAGTCATATTACTTAATAATGCCATGTCAATTAATGGAAATAGAGATATGACCCCATCAATAGACCGGAGCCAAGTATACAAAGAATGGTGTCGAATAGGGTATGCGCCATTCTTTAAATGGAATACTCCACGACGGGATCTTATACCATAACTGTCAATAGCCATATTTTTCACCATAAATTTTTGAACAACAGTACTACCGCCCAGAGCAATAGTATCGAAAATTTTTGCCTCGCTTGCTGTATAAAATAAAACTATAGCATCGGGGTTTAAAACAACGTCTTGGATACGTTTTATTTTTGCGATAGCCTCGTCGCTGGTTTTGGTACAAAGCCCAAGATTTTCCAGAACATGCTCTCCTGAGCTGCCTCTTTGACCTAAAGTCTGCAACAATCGAGTATAAACCCCAGTTGGATGAAGTTGCATAGTACTTCCCCGAAAACACGATGTGTTATGAGCTCCTGCTAAATATATTCGCAGAACTGCTTCTAGTGAAAATGCGTCTAAGCTAATAATTGTAGGTCCCAAATGCCAGTAGATATGCGAGTCCTCTTTCTTATCACTTCCAACAAGGGCAGATAAAACGCCCAACCTTCCATTTTTGACTCCACTGATATCAAAAGGCAGATCAGGCTTATCAGATTCACATTGTGCACCATTAATATAAAGAGCAACAACCCCGTCGTTTGACTTCCAAAAAGTATTTATTCTACTCTTCTTTTCTCTACGATGCACAAACACAATATGATGCCATCTATTATCGGTAAATATTGAAGAATTATGTCGAAAATATACACTATTGCCCGAACCATTCACAAAGGTGATATCCTCCTTTCCCAAATATACAGCAAATACGGTATTACTTTGAGCATCTTGCACATGTATAATACAAATCTTATGTGATTTCATATGTTCTAAATCATGAAGACGATCACATTTGATACGGACCCAGCACGACAGAGAGATTCCGTCTTTTGGGGGCCATGTCCATTCGCCAAAATTGGATATATTCCCATATGCTGGCAATTCGTCCTTTTGCATATCTTTTCCAAATGTTAAAAAAGAAGCGTAAGATGATGCGGACATAGAGGCAAATACATCTAACATCAAATTAGCAAGCTTGCTATTATTGTCGATATTTTTTACCAACTGTAGCATATGTCGTATTTCGTAGGGTTTGGTGCCATGCTTCGCAAGAAGGCAAACTATATCTACTAAAGATACTAAAAGTTCGTCCTCTTGGATTACGTCAACTGTTTCTAGCAACCAAGAAATAGCCCCAACGTTGCACGCATTTTCCCTAGATAATGGACCCGCTACATTGAGCAATTTTAATGCTTGCTTCATCATAATTATTGAAAGTGATTTTGGCTTTATATCACCAACAACTTTGGTTATAATGAACAACATATTGTAATTCATTGATGTTGCTATCTTTGAGCGCATCAATAAACTGAAGTCTTCACGATAGTTGGTCAGGTCATCACCATTGTATTCTTCGCCCTGGATTCGACTCACTCTAAGCATATTTAAAGGAATGTCCGTCGTTGTAGTACCTTGTATATCAGTAAAATTACCGTAAAGTAATGAAATAAATGCGTCAATTATGTCTGCAGCAAACTTGGACTGCAGTATGCCTGATAACCGGATTGGTTGCACGATTGAACGATAATGTATTTTTTCATGTAAATAACGTCTATTGCTTGGGTGTGGGCCATGTAGAGCTATACCAAATGTTTCTAACAACTTGACTACCAAAGTAGATACAAAATCGGTGCTCTGGACCCCTTTCTTTTGCGCCTTCCTCGAATCCTTAGTGTTTTCTTCGTTTTGGGAGCACTTGAAATCACCTAAGCATCGAGTCATAATTGACAAGCAGGTCTCAAAGCCATAAACTTTGCAGAAGGTGCTTCGTCCCCTTCTAGCATTAACCATGATAGTTGATATACAGTCCAAAATCAATACCATATACATTTCATCTGATAACCGCATATCCTGTAAGATTTCCAAAAGCAGGCTTAGCAGCGTTTCTAAATGTTTATGTGAATGTAAAACTATTTTTTCAAGGAAAGCTAGGCACGGTTTGATACTGAAAGCGGATACATCCAATATTTCGATGTTCTCCGCCTTGGTATTTGTCGCGCCTGGCCCTTTCTGTTGTAAAAAAATTCTGAAATCATGCGAAATAGCCGCTCTGTATAAGTTACATAATGTTGGAGATACAAGCTTATCAAGTAAAACATTTTTTCTCGTCGTAAACTGTGATAATAGCATGAAGAGTTTATCGTAATATGATTTCACGAACGATGTTGTGCTTGCAGTGATGGTCACATCATTAGTTCTGTCTACCACATCGCCATTATTGCTATTGCCACTTTCTGATTGCCCAAACATAGTTTTGTTCCACGTGAGTTGCAGCAAAGGACATATGAAATTAGGGACAATTTTTAGTTTCATGAGCAACGCATAGTATTCATCGTCGTATTCTACAAGATGCCCAATGAGTGATGAAAACGAATGCAATAGATTAATTGCACTGTCTAAATCGCAGCAGGCTCGTGGAGATTTGCTTACTATTGATTTGAATGCTCTCAGTATAACACTTAATGCTTCTTCAATTGCAGCTGTTGGTATATATGAGTATCCTGTTGCCAGAATTTCCACTGCTTTGAATATCATGATGCTTAATTCGTTGTGTTGTATTTTATCTAAAAGTTGAACAAAATTTTTGACCAAATTCAACCGTGGCTCGACCCCCAGACATAATTCCCGACACCCTCCATATACGCTCAAAACACTCTGCAAGATTGCTAACCTCCTCTCATCGCAATCACGGACATTATGATTTTCCCCTATCGATTGACTATTGGATGCTTCTGCCGTCATATCCATCAACAATAAGTATGTACCTAGACACTGAGTTTGAGAATCATATTCCATATTATCTAAATACTCCTCCTGCAAAAAAATAGCAGTTTCTTTTACATAACTCAAAAGCGATGACATGTTTTGGACGGGGCAAGTGTGAATTAGCATGGCAAATGTGTGCCATACGCCTTCAGCTTGCAGATTTTGATGGAGATACGAACTAACGCTTAGTGACTTCCGAATTAATAGAACAATTGTTTGACATAGTATTTGGGATATTTCGAAGTCTAAATTGTGGCCGCGACTTTTGATGAACTCCTTTAGTTTCGAATTTAGCTTGGAAACAAAGTTATCACGCTTTAACTTTTCTATAATCGCACTTGTCATCTTACAGATACTTAAAACTTCGAAATAGTCAAGCACATTTTGTGACGTCAGCCTAGGATTAATACGGCTTATGAAAACCCTTGACGCCTCCACGACTCGTAACTCGTTACCATCGTCGCCGTGATATCTTCTATTAACCTCGTTATTCTGCACCGCTTCCCGAAATTTATTTAACAAGCTTCCAATCTGCTTGTCCATGGTTTAGCAGTCGATGTGATGCTGCAGGCACTTTCGAGGTGCCGATCACAGTTGATTATTGCGGGCAAAAACTAGGATTGCAAATGGAGCGTCATGATAGTGTTCAACAATCTGCACCAACATGCAATGAAGAATGTAAATGGGCACAACAAACATTTTAAGCGGCGTTAGCGTCGTCGTAGTAGTATTGGGACCGAATACTAAAATAATATTAATTGCACTAATATTATCTAGCTGCTACTAATATTATTATCTATTTTTTTTTTTGTCGTGTTCCCCTATTTATTACCTATGATGAGTTTATTCTTGCTTCACTCGTAGCATAATAATATTGCTAGTGCTAGGCTCGAGTACAACTTTTATCAATCTGTACTGATGTAGATGAAGGATGTATTGAATGTAATGATGATAATAAAATAATAGCAACAAAATATTATTATTACTACACGAAAGATATTTATTAATAATGTGAAATAAATATTAATTAGATGATAGAGAGGAGTAATTCCTCGATTTGATTTAGATTTAGATTTAGATTTGTTGTTGTCCCGATGGCCTGACGATTGATCCCTTCTACTTTAGTGCTAGCTAAAATAACACAATAATAATAATACTACTACAAGCAATAATA
>MDSZ01201289.1_pt1 | contig 12075 bp, 10 predicted proteins | sample 811201 | NCBI WGS metagenome assembly MDSZ01 (sample SAMN05326647, study PRJNA326480) | marine metagenome | isolation source: seawater | place: Indian Ocean: North | collected 2010
ACGACAAGTATGCACCATATGGAACATCTATTCTAGAGCCAGCCCGCCGTATTTGGCGTCAGCTTACTCTTATTGAAGATGCGATGATGGCCTACCGAGTGATTCGTTCACCTGAACGCCGCGTATTCTATATCGACGTCGGCCAAATCAATCCCGCAGACGTTGAACAATACATGCAGAAGATCATTACGCAGATGAAACGACATCAGGTTCTAGATGACAAGTCAGGCCGGGTCGACTTGCGCTATAACCCTATGTCAGTGGAAGAAGACTATTACATTCCTGTCAGAGGGGCGCAGTCCAACACCAGAATCGAAAATCTTGCAGGAGGCCAGCACGCCACCGCGATTGATGACGTCAAATACCTACGCGACAAGCTCTTTTCCGCGCTAAAAATTCCCCAATCATATCTTACAATGGGCGAAGGCGCCGAAGAAGATAAGACAACACTAGCACAAAAGGATATCCGATTTGCTAGAACAATCCAAAGGTTACAAAGAGTAGTAATCAGCGAACTAGAAAAGATTGGTATTGTTCACCTGTATACATTAGGCTTCCGAGGTGACGACTTACTCAGCTTTAAGATTTCACTGAACAATCCTTCACGCATTGCGGAATTGCAAGAACTAGAGCACTGGAGAACCAAGTTCGAAGTTGCAGGAGGAGCTACAGAAGGTTACTTCTCTAGACGCTGGGTTGCCCAACACCTTTTCTCAATGTCAGAGGAAGAATTCTTGCGAAACCAACGCGAGATTTACTACGATAGAAAATATGACGCAAGCCTACAGGCTGTTGCTGAATCTGCCGCTGCAGAAGCCGCCGGCATGGGAGGCGGAGCACCACCACCGGGCGACCCAATGGCCCCGGGCGGAGAAGGAGAGCCCCCGCCACCGGAAGGCGACCCCGGCGCACCACCGGAGACAGAAATGCCGCCTGATGCTGGTGCAGAGCCAGCACCAGAGCCAGAGACTGGGGATTTATTGGCAGCACCCCCCGGCTCACGCCCCTCACCTAGAATGCACAAGGGTCCAAATAGCCACAGTCCTAAGAGATATGATCCTGTGAGATCAGATAAAAGAGACATGGGAGCCAGAAAGAGATCATATAATAGTGTGGGACGCCCAGAGTTCGCCACGTATAGAACTACGAATTTAGGCGCGTCTGAATTGGGACAATTAGCAAAGGGTAATGTTTTTACTGAACAACGTGCTAATTATACTGATGCAGAGGTTGTGCAAGAGTCTAGACTGTTTGAGATCAACCACGAAGTTAGAACACTTATTGATAACTTACAAAAAAGTTCGGAGCAAGTAAAAGATGAAGATGAAGCATAATAAAAAGCGCAATACAGCAATTTTATATGAGATTTTGACACAGCAATTTACACAGGCTATTGTCAATAAGGACGTTCAAAAAAAGAATCGTATCGCTAAAACCCTAAAAAAATATTTTAAGCAAGGAACTGTTTTGGCAGAAGAGCTAGAATTATATAAGGCCCTGTATGAGACAAAAGGTCTTAAGCGCGAATTGTGCGAGAGACTAGTGTTGGAAGTTTCCCGGGCTCACGCAACGAGCATAGACAGGGGCGTAGTGTATCAGCAACAATCTGAACTTATTAGTGAAATTAATAGAGAGATTTCACCAGAGGCTTTTAAAACGTTTATTCCAAACTACAAGAGCTTGGCTTCGATTGCTCAACTCTTTAGTTCTGAAGTCACCCTCAAAAGTAAAGTTCTCCTCGAACAAAATTTAATTGAACTCATGTCCGAAACTGAGGATGAAAAGAAAGAAGAGTTGCTTCCAATCGATAACATCGTGTATAACAAGTTTGTCGAGAGGTTCAACCAGAAATATGGCGACAGCCTTCTAGAAGAGCAGAAAGAGTTAATTAGTAATTATATTTCATCCTTTGCAGACAACGGTCTTAGTTTAAAGATTTACCTCAATGAAGAAATTGGACGCCTTAAAACAGAACTTGAAGCCGCAATGGCAAGTCCGGTGCTCATTGAAGATGTTGAGATGACCAATAAAGCACGAAGAGTGCTTGAACTCTTACAAGAGGCAGATCAGGTACAAATTGACACTCCTTTTGTTGAAAAGATCGCAAAGATCCAAGGGTTAATTAAGGAGTTGGTAGACTAATGGCAATTAAAATCAAGATTGGTACAAAAAACAAACCCGAGCCAGTAACTCGTAAATTTGAATTAAAGATTCGTAAGTCTCTTGATGGGAACTTGATGATTTTTGATCACGCCGATATTGATATTGTTATTATGCCTTCAAAGAAAAAGGTTCTGGCACTACCAAAAGAAACCATGACAGATGCTGCCTATGGAGCCCAGAACAGATTATTTGCCCATCTAAAAAGAAAGGGCGTTATCGACTTAGCCTCGGTTCAAGGGGGTAATATTTACGGTTCCATGGAAGCCCTCATGGCTGAAAGCGCTGACGGGCTAGATTCTATCAAGATGACACTGTTAAATATTGATGGCTTTATTGATGAAGAGCGTCCATACTTCGACTTCGTTCGCGCTGCAGTCGATCAAGCAGAGGACATGTACACAGATCCCGATGATCTGCATTCCACTGAGCTTGGCGATGTACCACATGCCGATACTAAGGGTTCGCTGCAACCCGGCTATGTAAGGGATCCGTATGGATTATCGCAGCTATATAAGATTTAGAGGTGATTTTTGAGTAGTATATATTTTATGAACCTAGTGTGGTTCATCTTATGTGCATACGGATTAACACAGATCCTAGTTTACGGATCAATTTTCAATAAGATTAGACCAGCAAAGTCATGGCTTCGCGGATTTGGAGAGCTTTTTCATTGTCCCATGTGTATGGGATTCTGGGTTGGCGTTTTTTTGTTTTGCATTTCTCGCTACACTGAACTATTTACATTTGAGCAAAGTATTGCAAACTTATTTATTTGTGGCTGGGTTTCTTCTGGCACCTCATATATTATGAATGTTTTATTTTGTGACAATGGATTACAAATGGGAGTTAACAATGGCAAAAGCATGGACTAGCAAATGGTTACTTCAGCCCGTTCGACGTTGCTGCAAGGGCTCTTAGCTCACGCGGGTCGCGCCCGCAAAGGTATAAAAAATGAAGAAAGTACTTTTAAGAGAATATTACGAACTTTGCGAAGGCGGAGTTTGTCAAGATCTTCTAACTGAAGAAGAGAAAAGATACGTTGCCAACGGAGGTATGATCCTCTCAGGCAAATTACAAGAGGCTGATGTTCAAAACGGCAATGGACGCATTTATCCACACTCGGTTCTTATGCGAGAAATGGAGAATTACTCCAAACTTGTAAAGGAACGGCGTGCCCTTGGAGAACTAGACCACCCTGAAGACTCGGTGATAAACCTTAAGAACGCATCTCATATGATCACAGAAGTCTGGTGGGATAACAAGAATGTAATGGGGAAAGTCAAAGTGCTAAACACTCCATCTGGAAAAGTTTTGCAAGCTCTTGTCAATGACGGCGCTAGCCTCGGCATCTCTTCTAGAGGATTAGGTTCGGTACACGAATCAACCAATGGAACAATCGTTGAAGACGATTTTCAACTTATTTGCTTTGACTTCGTCTCGGAGCCCTCAACGCCCGGCGCTTATATGGCCATCAGCGAGGGTAAAACTTATGATGAGCCTAATGTGTTTACTAAAGCAGACAAGATTAACAGAATTTTAAATGATATTCTGAGGGAAAAATGAACAGAAAAGAACTGAAAGCGGCACTTAAACCACTAATCAAAGAGTGCATCAAGGAGGTGATTTTTGAAGATGGAGTACTTTCCTCGGTAATTCAAGAGGTAGTAAAAGGTACGTCCGCACAAGTGGTTAGAGAGTCCGAACAGTTGGCGCCTGCACGGACGCAACCCGAGCGAATCCGTGCAGGTCGCCCCGATCCTGCCGCCGCGTTAGCTGAGCGGAAGAAAAAGTTAATGAGCGCCATTGGTGCCGATGCTTTTAATGGCATTGACATATTTGAGGGAACAACGCCTGCTAGTAATGGGCGCACCGTGGAGGGTAAACACATACCTAGTGTTCTAGGAGATGACCCGGGCGATGCTGGAGTAGATATTAGTAATCTTTTTGCATCCTCTGGCCACTCTTGGGACATTTTATCCAAAGGAAATAAGAAGTAATGGCGACAAACGTCCTCGTAAAGTCTCGTAGAAACGAGCATCCAGAAAGACTTATTCGTAGATTTATAAAGAAATGCAAAAAAGAAAAAGTTGTTGAAAAGTACAGAGAGCGGACAGAACACTATGAGAAGCCCTCTGTAAAGAGAAGAAAAAAGAGAGAGCGTGCTAAGCGCATGCGAGAGATTGAACAAAGAAAGCGTGAAAAATACGCCAAACGTTCTAAATATAAAAAGTAATAATGTTCATTTTGGAAATCTTATAAATCACAGACTATTTATAAAAAGCATATATTACATTCTAGGAGATCATAATGTCATTTAAACAACCCTACTCGACCAGCCTTAGAAGCGTTGGTCCCTATCAGGTATCTAGTCGCCCATGGGTTAAGGGTGGACTTAATGCTCACTCGACCCAAGTAAAAATTGAGCTTCCATTTGTTTCTCGATGGATTGTTATTAGTAACACCGGAGCGACAGCAGCAAAGCTTTCGTTCGCCTCTGATGGAGGGGGTGTTGGTGATGGATTCTATTTAGAAATCCCTGCCAATTCATCTTCGCCTAGGCTAGAAATTAAGTGCGTTGAGCTTTTTCTTGATGGTGGCCACAACTCAGCCAGTCTTAGTGTTATGGCCGGCCTCACAAACATTCCTAGAGAACAGATGTATGCACTAAGTGGCGATGGCATATCAGCTTAATAGGAGTTAGCAGATGAGTTTCGGATGGGCATACGTCGGATGTGATGACATAGCAGTTACCAGCATGACTGGACCAACAGGTTCAATTCTGGTACGGTCAAGTACGTTCGGGGTATCAGGATCCGAAAACTTCATGCTTTATCATGAGGACAGTTCCGGTGGACCGACTCATAACTTGTCTTTAACAGGCTCCTTCAGACAAAGTGGAAACTACAATGTAACAGGAGCGGTCTCAGTAACAGGCACGCTAAATGTGTTGGGCCCCGCTAACATGTGGTCGGACTTGGTGGTTGAAGGTAATATCACAGCAAATTCCTTCGATGTTGTCCACACAACAAGAGTTGACATTGCAGTATCGGGAAGCACAGAGTTCGGTAACAACAACGCCGATACACACAGAATTACTGGTTCGCTTGCCCTCGCCGGCCCGGGCCACTTATCAGAGGGCCAGAAACCCAACCTCGTTGTCACTTCCTCCTTTCAAGGGGTAGACGGCGTAAACCGTGGTTATGTGGGTGTTAGAACAAATCGACCCCCTACTTCTTTTGCAGTTAGCGGTAGTTTTTCAATAGGGTATAATTACGTTAACACTAGTGACCTAGACTTGACAAACAATGTTACTGGCTCTATTATTGGAATCCGTGAAAACGCTGCGATGACGGTTACACTTCCCACGGCACATGGCACACCCGGTCGAATTCTTATTATCAAAGACGAAGCCGGAACACAACCAAGAACGAATGCTCGAAGGATTACAATTAGCCCACAAGCGGGTGAAACTATTGATGACCAACCTACATATTATGTCATGGGCTCTCGCGCTGCAGTAAGTTTGTACGCAGATGGCCTTAATCAATGGTTCATTTTCTAAGCCATGTTCACGGGAGGGTTATCTAGATGGGCTACAACTTATTATCAGGCTCCATCACTCTCAGCCAGACGGGCTCGATTCAAGTCACCGGCTCATTCCGTGGATCTCTGTCAGGCCGAGTAACTGAGAACAGCGATGTACCCCATACGACTGTTTACACTTTTTCTAATGCCGGCGCAGATCGACTAATAACATCAAATGACGGTAGTGGTGAATCGTTCAATGGCGAAGAAAGCCTAACGTTTAGCTCAGCCGACCAGACTCTGACAGTGCTTGGCCACGACAGCGCAGACACTACTGCTGTGCTGATTAGTGGCTCTACTTCAAATACACTATTAAGAGTAAAAAGTAACGCCAACGCCAACACTTTACTAGTCGACGGTTCAGGTCGTGTAGGTGTTAACAGTGCTACTCCAATTGCTGAACTGGACGTAGCTGGCAAAATAGCGATAACTGCAGAAAGCCAAACACCAAGCGCCCCAAGCGACGGCCAAGGTTACCTTTATACCAAAAATGATGGAAAGCTTTATTGGAGATCGTTTGATATTACTGAGGTCGACTTAACGGTCGGCACAGGTGGTGGCTCCGGGGATGGAATTTTTACTGAGATCGACGGTGATGAGGCATATGTAACAAGCAGCCTTACGATTGGTGCTAATAGTAATCCGACACACACTTTGACTTTAATCGGCAACTCACACCTATCAGGCGGAGTGTGCCATAACAGACTCCACACGGCAGAGAACTACACAATTACGGTCGCAGACTATTATGTTGGTGTTGATACTAGTTCAAATCCTGTAACCTTATCCCTACCAGCCGCAAATTCTACTACTAGCGGCCAAACTTTTGTTATTAAAGACGAGGGCGGCGCCGCCCAATCAAACAACATAACGGTGCACATTTCAGTTGATGGAAACACTATTGACGGCGGGGATTCGTTAATCCTTGAGTCACCCTATGCAGCAGTGTCAATTTACAGCAACGGGTTGACTGGTTATTTCGTTTACTAAGATGTTGTACTGTCAAGCTTTTGTACAAAGTAGGTTATTTTAATTTAGCTAAAAGCCAGACCCGTAAAAACACGGTCTATGGGACTACTTAAGGAGCACCCCACAGTGTTCTTGTAACTCGATTACACCGCTAGGGGTGTACTTAAACCGTAATAAATACATATTTTGGAGGGTATTAATAATGGCTTATAAATTTCAATTAGGTGACTTTGCCGCATCAGGTTCTATCTTGATGGAAGGTAAAAGCACCACAACAGATGATTCTATCGTCCGCACTGACATGTACGTTTCTGGTAACATGTACATTGCACAAGCGCAAGAATTCTTCTTAGATACAGATAAAGATACTTCTATTCAAAGCGATGGTGATGACACCATGAAGCTTACAACTGGTGGTGTTGTCGGTGTGCAGATTGAAAATGCTGCAATTGCTGTCGGAACTGGTGGGGCACACGCCTTGACCCTAGATTCCGAAGGCGGCGCAGGTACTTTCAAGCTGAAAGACAACGATGCTGCTGCTCTTGATATTAAAGAGTCTGGCAACTCTTACCTTAAGTTTGTCACAACTAACTCATCTGAGAAAGTTGTAGTCGGCCAAACCATCAGTGGTTCGGTGGACTTCGAAGGACAACACTCTAAGTTCCGTCAAATGACTATCGGATATGATGGCGCTGGTGGATCAGAAGGTCACCTCAAGCTAGGTGCTGGTGGCGATCTTCAGTTTGCTGTGTTCTCGGACAATGGTTACATGATCAACAACTCCGCCGGAAAGGATCTGGTCTTTCAGGTCAAAGACGGTGAGGGTGGTAACATCACACCAATGACAGTTCGTGGAGACGACGGTATTGTTAACATTAACAAGCTTTCGCTTTCAGGTTCAGCTAACGTTGTTACAGCAACTGCTGCAGAACTTAACGTCATGGACGGAGGCACTTCTGCTACCGCAACGACTGTTGCCGACGCTGACCGTCTTGTTCTTAACGACAACGGTACAATGAAGCAGGTTGCAATGACCGATTTCGAGACATACTTCGAATCCGCTCTTGACAGCTTGACTAACGTTGTAGCAGTCGGTACTCTTGATGCTGGTGCGATTAGTGAGAACTTTGGAAACATTGACAACGGCACAAGCTACATCAGATCTGGTGGAGCGTGGAAAGTAGATGTCGATTTGGCCGCTGCCCCTAGCACTTCCCAGACTGTTTCCGGTCAAGCTGGTGCCATCACCTTTGGTGCTGGTGCTGACGCTGGTATCGGTGTTCATGATGATCACCTTTATATCGAAAACAACGTCGATACAAAAGGTATTGTCTTCAAGGCTCACGACGGCTCGGATCAGGCTGAGATTGCTTCAATCGACGGCACTGGTATGGCTTTCGAAGATGACAAGGGTATTGTCTTTGGTTCAGATGACGATGTTTCTATCAAGTACGACGAAGCGACTTCCGATACTCTTTTAGTCACGCAAAACGTAGAAGGTGCAGCTTTGTCTATCACCTATGCTGCGGATCAGCACGACGATGCGGGTGATGCATGGGCAATGAGTATTGCTGCCACCGGTGGTAAACTCTCATGGTTGAACGACGTTGCCTCAAAGGGTACGATGGTTGAGCACTTCTCGATTACACCAAACGCAACTGCAGGTAACTCAGTAGCGGCCTTTGCTGGTGACCTTACAATCGGTGGAGACCTCACAGTTAGTGGCGACACTGTTCAAGTGGACGTTGCAAAGTTGACTGTTGAAGATCCACTCATCGAGTTGGCTAGAGGACAGGCAAACACTGCCGACACTCTTGACATTGGTTTCGTTGGTAAGTATGGTGTCGGTGGTACCCACAAGTACTCCGGTCTCTTCCGTGATGCTAACGATAGTGGTAAGTGGAAGCTCTTCAAAGATTCTCAAGAGGACCTTACAGATGCGACCGCCATCAACACCGGTGCAACCGGCTATGCTGCAGCTACTCTTGTTGTTGGAACGCTTGAAGCTAGTACCATTATCGGAACACTTGGAAAAACAATCGTTTCGAGAAATGATTCTCAGCTTGATAACTCCGGCGACGGCCTTCAGTTGGCTTCGGGTGACACTTTGATTTGTTCCCAAGATCTTGGTGCAAACAGAAAGGTCTTCCTTCCTGCTAACCCTGCTGCTGGTGACACAGTCGAAGTTAAGCTTAAGGGTATTGGCGCTGCTGGCCGAGTACTTGCGATTGAAAAGGGTCATGACAGTCAAGACATTGACGGTGGTGATTCAATCATTCTTGAGTCCGACTACGCTGCTGTTACACTAGTTGCTTCAACTGGTGGAAACTCAGCTGCATGGAGAGTCTTCTAAGATATCTTATCTTGGAATTCTATTCCTCAAACTTTGGGAGCCCTCTTTGGGGGGCTCCCTTTTTATTTGGTTTATTTGCAAAGATTCTACTAATTATAAAAGACTTCGCATATGTATAACGGAAGGTACCTAAATGTCATATAACTTATTATCAGGTAGTGTCGAGTTTGTGGGCGATGCTCTTGGACTAGCAGAAGACCTAGTCAACACGCACGCAACACAAACAATCACCGGCGCGAAAACGTTTACGAATATTACGGCCTCAAATGAAGGAGACAGCCAGCACGCCCTAGTCTGTAATGGCGACACTTCTATTAATGGAGAATTGCTAGTTGAAGACTATATTAAGCACGTTGGCGATACAGATACTTTTATACAATTTCTAGACAACGAAGTCGAAATCAAAGCTGGTGATAACTTAGGATTAAATATTACAACAGGCCATGTTGCGATTAACGGTGATGGTACACCTAGAAATCAAAATCTTGACTTTGTGGTCTACACTAGAGATACCAACAACGGCCTTAAAGTTGATGCGAACACGCGCTCCATTCAAATCGGATCCATAGGTAATCCTAGCTTTAACAGATCCGATGTGTTGCTTAATATCACAAGCTCATATCATTCAGGCTCACTACTTTCAGTTGGCGATGGCAAGAATCCAGTTCTCGCAGTCTCTGGCTCCACAGGGGATGTTGGTCAAGGCCCTAGAGTAGTCATTACAGGAAGTCTTCTCGTAGGAAGCCCAGATGCCGGCTCTGCAGAAACTAGATTTGCTGGCGGAAATATTATTGCTGCTGGTGTTGTTACTGGCTCCTTTGGATTACGAGGAGAATTATTGAACATTCACAATGGCCTTGAGCATGTCGACTCTGGTGGTGAGAAGAAACTAGCTGTTAAGGCGTCCCAAGGAATCACGGTGAACGGCAATGGAGTTTCTGTCAACAATCATACTGGAATTTCGGTGTCTGCCGATGGTGTAGCAGTTGACGTTGATTCATTGAGTGATGTAGGTTCAGTCAATACTAGCACTTCCAACCAAGACTTTATCTGTGTCTCAGACTATTCGAACAGTAATGCTACAGCAAAAATGGGTGTCGGTGATTTGTTAGCACAAACAATCGGTTCTGTTGCAAATACTGGTACTGGAGATGGACAGATTTTCAAGACCACAACCAGTAGAGAAGCAAAGCTTAAAAGAATCGCTGCAGGAACCGGGATCACTGTTACCAACGGCACAGACGATGTTACAATTGCAGCACAAGCCCCACCAGTTGCAACGTATAACGGAGCCGGCGCCGGCCGATTAATAATATCAGTCAATACTAGTACGATCACTGGAGTGGAAAATCTTAAGTGGAGCGCCGCCGACGATGTGAATTGTTTCCAAGTCACTGGTGCTCTCAATGTAAGAAATGATATTACCGCTAGCGCGTTTACTGCTACGGGAGCCGGCTTTTACGGTAATGGTTCAAACCTTACCAACATATCTGCCGGCGGCGGCAACAGCCAAGTCCAAGTTAATATATCTGGAGCACTAAATTCCAGTCCATCGTATACTGCTGTGCAGTCGCAGACTCCTCACAATACAGAACTTTACTTAACCGGTGCTCTTCATGCTCACCATGTCGAAGTTGCACAAACACTGGTAGTCGATTCGCAAACTACCTTATACAATACAGAGGCAACCCATCTCACGGCATCCAGTGCCTTGTTTACCGGAGCCCAGAGAATCACGACTACTCTCAAAACCACCAACTATACTGTGGCCGACGACGATAGGGTTGTAATTTTCAACTCAAATACCAATCTGACAGCTACGCTGCCACCTATCACTGCAAATAATGTAGGCCGGGTCTATACCGTTAAAAATCTTAATTCTGGAGAAGTTCACATTACAGGTTCAAACCCGGGAGTTGAGCAATATATTGACGGTGTACAATATTTGGTTCTGTCTGGCGCCATGGTCGGCCACGGGCCTTATCTAACAGTTACGAGCTATGCATCAGGGGCAGGCTTCGATTGGGCAGTCATCGCTAGAGACTTAAACACACTATAGGATAAGCTAAAACTGAAAACCAAAAAGGTCATTTACCAATTTTGCTTACTAATTAGATTATGAAAAATTATTTTTTATTAGGAGTACCCTTATGTCTTCACTGTTAGAACAGGCGATTATCGACGCAACAGCCCTAAAAGAGGCTGCACTAAAGAATGCAGAGGCTGCAGTACTAGAGAAGTATGCACCAGAAGTAAAGAAAGCCGTCGAAGCATTGCTTGAACAACCCGAGGATCCAATGGCAGCACCACCGATGCCTGCTGACCCAATGGCCGCAGCCGGCCCAGAGATGTCCGCTGATGATATCGACGCACCTCTCGCCGCTACAGAGGGCGAAGAAATGTGTGGTTGTCCCGACGAAGAAGATTCGGAAGAAATGGTTATTGATTTTGACGAGTTATCAAGCTATGTTAAAGGCGAAAAACCAGAAGACGACCAGCAAGCCCTAGCGGCAGAGTTGCCGCCCCTACAAGAACAAGAAGATGTCGATGTTCCCGACAGCCTTATTGACGCTATTCTCAGCGAATTAGCTGCTGAAAGAGAGGGTGACGAGGCCCATCTTGGCGCCCCCGCTGAAGAGGAAGAGCTTGAGGAAGGTGAAAAGAAGCCAGATGAAGACGGCGACGGTGTGCCAGACTGGGCAGACAAGAAGCCCGGAAAGGATGACAAAGAATCTCTCGATGAAGATGCCCTTACTGACATTGTTGAAAAAATGGTAGTAGACATGGCTACAAGAAAAACAGGCTGGCTTGGCGTATCAGAAGATACAGCTAAGCATGAGATTGAGCTTGAGCTAGCCCGTCAGCAAAGTACAGAATTTAAAGAGGAAAACGAAGCTCTGAAGAAAGCCACTGCAGATTTGCAGGAGAAGCTTGCTCGCTACGAAAGTACTCTAAGCGAATTACATAATAAATTAGATGAAACCAATCTTACTAACGCAAGGTTG
>MDSZ01268829.1_pt1 | contig 12075 bp, 9 predicted proteins | sample 811201 | NCBI WGS metagenome assembly MDSZ01 (sample SAMN05326647, study PRJNA326480) | marine metagenome | isolation source: seawater | place: Indian Ocean: North | collected 2010
AATCAAATTTACATCAAAAAGTAACTGAGTAAGAAACTACCATAAACAGCACTATGAATTAAATATTCTCTATGTTTTGGTTTTAATTCTATATTCCATTCTTTTAATTTAGTTCCTACAAATGAATCATAAACTATTTCTTCTTCTTTTTTATCTCCTTTTTTTATTTCTTCTTTTTGTTCTTCAATAAGTAATTTTTTCTCTAATTGTGTCAAAACACAATTATTTTCATTCACTAAAAACTGAAATTGAATAGTAGGTAATAAGAAAATCATAAATAATCTTTGACTCCTAAATAACCAACCAAATAACATATATAAAATCATAAAATTGTGAAATTTATTAACTATCTCCGAATTTTTCATCTGAATAATATTATTATTAATCATCTCTTTATATAATTCATTTAAAAAAATGTTCATATATTAATAAGAAAATAGATTCAATGAATAACGATGATAATGATGAAGATGCCTGCTATATTTTAAAAGAATATCTTAATTATCATAATAAATATATAGAAATCTATGGTGATAAAACAGTTGTTCTTATGATGGTTGGTCAATTTTATGAAATGTATGGTGTCATTAATGATGAAATACAAGTTGGTGCCGATCTCAATGAACTATCTGATATTTTGAATATTCAAATATCAAGGAGAAATAAAAAAATAAAAGAAGTTTCTTATGATAATTTTTTAATGATGGGATTCCCAGATCATGCTCTGATTAAATTTAGAAATATACTTCTTAATAATGATTATACAATTGTTAAAGTTGATCAAATAACTCCCAAACCTAATCCTGAAAGAGCAGTTACAGAAATAATAAGTCCTTCAACAATTATTGATCCATATAATAAATCAGATACAAATTATTTAGTTTCAGTTTATATCGATACTTATCCCACTCAAAATAGTGAAAAAATTTATACTGCTGGATTATCAGTAATTGATATTGCAACGGGTAAAAATTATGTTCATAAAATTAGTTCATCGGTAGAAGATAAAAAAATATGGAACGATGAAGTTTATCGTTTTATTCAATATTATAATCCAAGCGAATTAATTGTTCATTTTGATGAAAAAAAATTAAATTTTAATAAAGAAAAATTATCTCAATTATGGTCAGTTAATGAATCAAATATTCATATCAATCTGACAAAATCAAATCAATATTTAAAAATTTCATATCAAAATGATTTTCTTAAAAATTATTTTAAAAATGAAGATATTCTTTCTCCAATTGAATATTTGGGTTTTGAAAGAGATCCTGAAATTACACTTTCATATATTTATATGCTTCAATTTGTTTATGAACATAAAATTGAAAATACAATGTCACTCAAAAAACCCGAATTTAAACAGAATCAACAATATCTTTTATTGAGTCATAATTGTGTTGAACAATTAAATGTTATTGATAATCATAAAAATTCACTTGAAAAAAATAGTAGTCTTTTATCTATTCTAAATAAATGTTTAACTGCCGTTGGTAGAAGACTATGTAAAGAAAGACTTCTTTATCCTATACTGGATATTAATAAACTCAAAAAAAGATATGATACAATTGAATTATTTCAAAACAAAATAAATGATGATTTTATTTATGATTTATGTCGTCCTGATTTGAAAAAAATAATTGATATCGAGAAATTACATCGTAGAATGGGAATTCAAATTTTACACCCATATGAATTTAATTCTCTTCATACTTCATATGAATATATTAAAAAAATAACCGAAAAATTAAATAAAATATCTGTTTTTGATGATTTTATAAATGAATATTCTGATATGAACATGTCACTTGATCATTTTATGAAAAAATACAAATCTATTTTTAATATGGATGAATTAGAAAAATGGTCTCTACAAAACATGGAATCATCTGTATTTCAGAAAGGTATTTATCCGGAAATAGATAGTTTAGATGAACAAATATTATTAAAAAAAAAATATTTATTATCAATCAGCAATAAACTTGGACTTTACATTGATAAGAAAAAAGAAGATATCGTTAAAATAGCATGTAATGATAAATATGGTTGGCATTTATACATGACTAAAACAAGATCACAAACTATGAAAAAAAGTCTTCAAAATTTAATCAATAAAACTATAGATTTTAAATGTGATAATGAAATTTTTTTATCATGTCATATAGATGAAATTAAAGTTGTTCAAAAAGGATCAAATTATCACGTTGATTTACCAATAATTCATAGTTTATCTGATGAAATATTTTCACTGCAAAGGAAATTACAAGGATTAAACAAAGAAAAATATTTAGAAAAGATTCAAAATTATTATGAATCTAATAATGAACTAATGTCTAACATTGTTTATTATTTAGGTTTAATCGATGTAAATGTGAATATTGCTAAAATATCTATAGAAAATGTTTATTATAAACCAACTATAATAGATGATAATAAAAGTTTTATTAAAGCAGAAAATATAAGACATCCTATTGTTGAAAAAATTCAAACAGATGTTGAATATGTACCAAATGATATTCATTTAGATGAAAATGGTATTCTTCTTTATGGAACAAATGCCTGTGGTAAATCAACACTAATGAAAAGTATCGGTTTATCAATACTTATGGCACAAGCAGGATTTTTTGTTCCGTCTTCATCATTTCAATTTTCACCTTATACTCAGATATTTACAAGAATTTTGAGTAATGATAATATTTTTAGAGGTCAATCATCTTTTGCCATCGAAATGAGTGAATTACGTGGTATTTTATTACGTGCCAATAAAAGATCTCTTATTTTAGGAGATGAATTATGTTCAGGGACAGAAAATATATCGGCATTATCGATTGTTGCGGCAGGATTAAAAACATTATCTGATATGAAATCTTCATTTATGTTTACATCTCATTTACATCAGTTAATGGATTTATCATTGGTTAAAAATATTCAAAATTTACAGATTTTTCATCTTAAAATTATTTATGATCAAGAAAGAGATCTTTTAATCTATGATAGAAAATTAGAACCAGGATCAGGACCAGCAATTTATGGTTTAGAAGTTTGCAAAGCAATGGGATTAAATAGTGATTTTATATCATTGGCGCGTTCAGTTCAATTAGAGACGACTGGTTCTGATAAAAATTTATTGATTGATAAACAAAGTAATTATAATAAAGATATTATGATGGATAAATGTCAGATATGTAATGAAAAGTCGGAACATACACATCATATTAAAGAACAAAATACAGCAGATAAAAATAATATTATTGATTTTCATCATAAAAATATGAAACATAATTTAGTTCCATTATGTGAAAAATGTCATCATAATGTTCATCATGGTAATTTGAGAATTCATGGATATCATCAAACAAATGAAGGAATTAAATTAAATTATGAATATATAAAAGAAGAACAAGTAATTTTAGAAAAAAATAATCGTAAAAAATATTCTAAAAAAGATATTGAAAAGATAATAAAATATAAGGATTATATTCAAAAGAAAACATTTTCAAAAACACAATGTTTGCGTAAGTTAGAATTAGAAGATCATATTCAAATTTCTATAGGAACATTTAATAAAATACTAGATGGTAAATATTAATATATAAAGTTATCTTATTATATAAGAATAGATGAAAATATTATCCTTTGATGTTGGAATTAAAAATCTCGCATATTGTTTAATCGATAATAAAGATTATTCAATAGAAGATTGGGGGATAATAAATATATCAGTTGATCCAGTTTGTTCACATTGTAATAAACAAAATGGAAAGACATGTGATAAGACTGCGAAAGTTGTAACAGAAGATGGTTTTTATTTATGTTCAACTCATAAATTACAAAAAGCATACAAGAATATGAAAACAAAGGGTATAAAAAAATCTAAAAATCCCATTTTAGATCTGGGAAAAAATATGGTAAAAAAATTAGATGAAAAAAATAATTTCCTAGATGTAGATACAGTATTAATTGAGAATCAACCTGCGTTAAAAAATCCAACAATGAAATCAGTTCAAATGATATTATTTAGTTATTTTTTGATTAATGGTGTATCAACAGATAAATCTGTTCAAAATATTGAAATGATAAATGCTAGAAATAAATTAAAAGCATATAAAGGACCTCCTATTGAATGTAAAATAAAGGATAAATATAAAAAGACTAAATTTTTAGGAATAGAATATTGTAAAAAGATGATTCAAGAAAATGAAAAAATAAAAGAAGAATATAGGAATTTATTTCAAGATAGTAAAAAACAGGATGATTTATCTGATGCATATTTACAAGGAATATATTGGTTAAATAAATAAACAAATAAAATAAATAAACAAATAAAATAAATAAACAAATAAAATAAATAAATAAATAAATAAAATATATGCTATAATAAATATAATAAATATAATGGACAGAATAAAAAAAATAGCAAGACCCCTTTCACGAAGATCACCTAGGAAGCGATACACAATAAACCCTCGATCAAGGGGACCGTATTCTAGTAAGGTCCGAATTATGAATCCTATGCATGATACAACGGATGATATTGATTTAGTTGAAGCAGCACCCCCGACGATCTACACATTGACAGATGATGACATTAGTCGCGGATTTATTAGATATTATCCCCATGGCACAGCACTACTGACTGAGTACCCCCTTGATGAAAACGCACTCCCCGGGGATCGAATTCCTGTTCCCGGGACGTCAACCCCGCGTGGGTCTTTCCGTCGACTGGATGAAGAACAAAGTATGTCAGAATATATCGATAATGTGACAATGGGTCAACAAGAAGCATCGGCACAGTCTCTGGGTACTAGTCCTGACGCAATTCTGCCCGTACCCATTTATGGAGCACCGCGCCACATTTCGGACACCCACGTTAGCCCAAGCCGACAACGAGAAGTGCAGTTCGCACACAAATTGAACAACAACATGCCAGATAGTGGACCCATGGCAGGGGGACCTGTAACAGTGAAAACACGATCACTTAATCCCCGCACAGCCCTTCCCGCGATAAATTCTCCAAATATAGAAAAACTTTTATTTTTAGGAAAGGACTATTTGTCAAGACAAAAGAAAGAAAATAAAAGAGACAGATTTACAAATCCCAAAAAATATGCTTATATAATGATAGAGGCAATTAAAGAAGCCATATCTAACTATCCTAATCCATCAGCAGTGCGCCTTTTCGTCGCACTGTCCGGATCTGCTGCTACAGGGCCAATACGTCGTATTTTTACTCCGCAAAATATTAAATTTAAAATAAAAGAAAAAATACGCGATATATTTTTAAACCATAAACAAAACGGGATCGAAATACAACATGCTTTTGAGATGGCGATGATCGAAACCGAGGCAGGGGAACCGGTACCTGTCGAGGCATCACGTGCTTATGAAGCTTTTATAAATTATCCAGAAATGCGAAAATTAACCGAACAAGCAGGTTTTCTCAGTGGCCAAGTGGGTGGGGGGAAAAAACATAAGAAAAAGCACAAGAAAAAAGGTAAGAAAACTATTTATGGTAAAAAGAAATCATCTAAGAAAAAACATAAGAAAATACATAAGAAAAAGAAATCTAAAACAAAATCTAAAACCTTAACATTATCATTAGACGATTTATTTAGTGATAATCCTTATTTTAAGAAAATGAGAAAGAAAACTCATGGAAGATCTAAAATAAGATATAATAGAAAAACACATAAGAGAAAGAAACATAGTAAAAGAACTCATAGAAGATAAATTATACTTGAGAAATTTCTTTATCACTAAGACAAATTGGTTTCCATTTATTAAAATTAGTATCTAATTTACATTCTACTTTAACTTCATCCATTTGTGTTTTATTTTCAAAATATGAAAACAATTTATGACTTAATTCTGTATTTTGAACTAATGCTATACCTTTTTTTACTAAGTTATCTCCATCATTGAGATATAATTCATAAACATCTGGTTTCATTGTTTTCATGATTCTAAAAATTTTAGTATTTTTATCTATTTTAATATCTTGTTTTTGTTGGGGTAAATTATTTAGTTTATCATCTTTTGGAAACAAATACAAGATATTAGAATAATCAACCCTCATAGGTACAAAATAAACACCTCTGATATTATAAGGGAGAGATGGAATAAATTTATTTTTAACTTCATGAACTTTATTGTAATCAAAATATTTTTTTACAAATAGGGGACAAATTTTTGAATATTCAGTTTCAGAAAAATCATTTTCAAATATATCATTAATAGAATTTATTCGGTCAATAATAACTGTTTTTTTCATATTTTTTCCACTATTATAATAAATATCATTGATACCTAGTGACCAATTATTATATTTATCTTTAATTAGTTCACATTCAAAGAGTGTTCCAGAATATAAATAATTTGAAAAATTATATGGAACAATAAGTATTTTAGGAAAACTATATTTATTATTTGTTTTTTTATCAATAAGGAAACAGTAGTTTGTATTATTAATTTGAGTTAAAAATAAAAGATAAGGTGTTCCAGAACTTTTGAGAAAGAATAAGTGTGGATTATTTAGATTTTTAGAATATTGATCATTGTATATTTTTGCATATCGACTACTAAATTTTATACCAGAACAAAATATACTCATTTGGTTCAATATATATTCTTTTGTTTCATCAACAGTAATATTATCAATTTTAGTTCCACAAAATGATGTTTTGGTAAATGAATTAGGTTCCATAGTAAGTATATTTATTATTAGTAATAACCCTTTATATCAAATTTTATTATTATATAATAGTAATAATGAAACCTACAGATATTGATATAATTTCTATTTCTGGAAATATAATATTTTTTATATTTTATGCTGCTATTTTATATTATTTTGTTCGGATGATTTACAAATTATCTACATCATTTAGTTTTGAAAATTTAGGTTCTCAATTTAATAGTTTAATAGGTCGTTCAGGTTATGTTGGTTTTGATATTAATATTAGAACCGATGATGCCCTAGAAGATTGTAAAATAAAGGGGAAATTTTCAAGAAATAAATTAGTAAATATTCAAATTGATGGTGAAGGAGAAAACTGTCAAAATCTTAAAAATAATAATAATATATAATATAGAGAAATAATGTATGAAATATTTGTTATTATACTATTAGTTATCATTTTTATATCATTTGTGACATTTAAAGCATTTGGTATATTAGTAGAATTACAGGAGTATTTACTATATACATTTTTAATATTGCTATTTTGGTTTATTGGAGAAATTTATAATGATAATTATAGCATTGAACAATTGATCAAAGAATTACAATTACAAGGATATGGAACACTTGATTATAAATTATTTATTTCAAAAAATAAAGGGATTCAAAAATGTAAAATAAATGGAACTTATGATAATTATGGTCGTTTAAATTATGAATTAGATCATAATAATTTATATTGTCAAAAAATAATCAAAGAAACAAATAATTTAAGTCCCATTGCTCAATGGAATACTGATATTAATTTAAGTAAGATGGGTAAATCAAAAGAAAATGACCCTTGTAAAAGTAACAGTGATTGTAAAAAAGGATTAATATGTTATGAAAAAGGTTCATATGTAGATGATTTAAGTTTATATGAAGAATTAACAGAAAAGGATGATACAATTGAACATGATAAAATTATTCAATATGATAATAAATGTCAAAATTTAACCAAATTAATTTAAAAAATATGTTTATTTATAATTATACAATGGAACATCAAGATTGGGATACTGTTTATACTAAGGCATCAAAACACATTGATAAAAAAGACAAAAAAGAAAAAAATATTAAAACTCAACAATTTTCAAAAATAAATAAAATCGAAAAAAAAATTGAAGAAGGAAATTTAAAACATGATAAAACACCAGCAGAATTAAGTAAACTTATTCAACAAAAAAGATTATCACAAAATATGACACAAAAAGATCTTGCACAAAAAATAAATGTACCGGTTAAAACGATAAATGAATTAGAATCGGGTAGGGCAAAACATAATCCACAGATTGTAAGTAAAATTAAGAGAATTTTAAATATATCTAATAAATAAATGGATACGTACAAAAAATATGATGAACTACAAGAAAATGTTTGGACGAATGAATGTGAAGAATTATTGGCAGAATGGTCAGAAAAAGCATCTTGTTATAGATGGTTACATGGTAGATGTGAAAAAAAATATCAAAGATCTTATTATTCATTTTCAATTCCTGTAATTATATTGTCAACATTAACTGGTGCTGCAAATGTTGGTATGGATTCTTTTGTTGCTGAAGAAAATAAATCTATAGCATCTGCTATTGTGGGAGGAGTTAATATTTTAGCAGGTATTGTATCAACATTACAAAATTTTTTAAAAGTTGCCGAATTAATGGAGGCACATAGAATCGCAGGAGTTTCTTGGGGTAAGTTACAAAGAAATATTTCAATTGAATTGGCATTAGATCCATCAAGAAGAGTTTTACAAAGTGATTTCTTAAAATTATCAAGAGCAGAATATGATAGATTAATTGAAGCAGGACCGATTATAGATGATAGTATTATTGCTCAATTTAATAAAAAATTTAAAAATTATGGTGTAAGTGTTCCATCAATATGTAATGGTTTAGATAAGTGTAATATTTATAAAATAGACAAAACAATTAAAACACAACCAGAAATTTTTGAAGAAGGAATTGAAGATATTATTCATGAACAGGAAAAAAATATGAAATCTAAAAATCCAAAAGAAATAATAGAAATAGAAATAAATAAAACCACTGAATCTAGACCAGATACCGAAGAAGAACCAAAACTTCTTCCAGATTCTACGGTTGAAACTAAATTAACTGAAACTAAATTAACGGAAACTGAATTATTAAGAACATCATTAGATGATGAAGATATTAATCTATTAAAAGAATCATTAGATAAAGAAACACAAGTTGATGGAGAATTAGAAAAAGAAGATGAAACAAAAAATGATGAAATAAAAGAAGATGAAATAAAAGAAGATGATGAGGTAAGTGAAGATAATACTTTAGAATCTGAATTTATAAAAGGTATAAGTGATAATTAAATTCTTTTTAATCTGTTTTTAAAATTATATCTAAAATATATATATATATATATAGATATGAATAAAAGACGCAATAAATCTAAAAAGAAAACAAAGCATATCAATAAGAAAAATAAAATATCTAAAAAAAAAAACAATTCAAAGGAATAAAAAAAATAAAAAAAATAAAAATAAAAAAACATTAAAAAAAAATCAAAAGGGTGGGTTTCCATTCCTTGAAATAATTGGAGGAGTTACTGCTCTAGCAGCATCGGCATTTGCTGCATTTGGTAGTTATAATTATTTAAATCTTATAAAAGAAGAAGATAAAATAGAATTATTAATAAGTAATGTCAGTAATATTGAATATTTACCCAAATATTCAATTGTTAAATCTAAAAAACATATTGAAAGATATTTAAAATGTATAAGTAACAGTGAATTATTTGAAATATTAAGAGATATACCTGAATTATTAAAAACTGTTACAATTGGAAAATTACTAAAAAATATAAGTGCGATGGACCCAAGTCTATCAAAAATAAATGAAATATTATCAAATGATGAAGATAAATTATCAGTTGATACTATATTGTTAGCAAATACAGATGATAAATTATTAAATGAACTAAAAATGTATTTATTAACATCTGCAACATACTCTAAAGATCCATATAATGAAGAAAATTATGGTAAACTTGCTAAAAATAATGTTAATTGGATCGATATTGTATTTGATGGTGGTTCTGATTTTGATTCTATATTTGATAGCGAAGTCGATGATATCCTTGAAAAAAGAGGTTCATTGACATTTGTAACACCAACTATAAGAATGAAATTAAAAAAATTAAAAGATAATTCTAAATTGATAGAAGCAATTAATCATAAAATGAATGATTGTACAAAAAATCAAAGAAGTTTATATGAATATATTACCAGTGATATATCATGGAATAAAAATGAAAAATGTCTTGTTTGCCCAGAAGAAGATTGTCTTATATATATTTATAATTATTACTATGGATTTTTAAATGATAATAGTGATAATATTCCTATATTATCCAAAATTTATATGCTTATTTTGTGTGAAGCGAGAATTTTTATACTTTCAAAATGTATCATCTTAGAAGCATTAAGACAAGAAAGTGGTGATAAAAGTATTGTTACTAATATTTTAAGCAAAATTTATGAAAGAGATAAAAAACATTCATATATAAAACCTAATGTACCAGAACAATATACTGATTTTACATTATTTAAAAGACCAACACAATCTGGTGGTGAATTATCTGAAGAAAATGAGTCAGAAATTACAAAAGATGTTTCAGATTCACCGCCATCAATTGAAGAAGAACCAAAAGAAGAAGAACAACCAAGCGATAAACCATCAGAAGAGGTTGCCACAGAAAAAATAGATGAATTATTTGATTCACCTTCTAAAGAATCAGAATCATCTAAGAATGAAGAAAGTAGTGAATTACAAACTGAACCTATAAAGGACACCTTTGAATCTGGTATTAAAGATGAATTTGATAAAGATGATATAAATGAAGAATATTCAGAAGCAGTAGAAATTGTCCCTGAAGGTATTAACTATAAAGATACCCCTCCAAGTGACGGAGAAGAAAAAGAAATTGAACCCGGGGTAGATAAAGAAATAGAAGAAGAAGGAAAAGAAAAAGAAGGAAAAGAAATGGAGGGACAAGAAATGGAGGGACAAGAAATGGAGGGACAAGAAATGGAAGAAAGCAAAGATTATAAATATTTACATCTTAAATCTTTATTAACAAAAGATTTAAATACATACATACTTACATACAGGACAAATTTAATAAATATCATCAATGATTTTAATGATTTATTAAATAATAATATTGATATTAAAGATATTCAAGAAAGAGGAATATTTTTAGAACAACCCACAGAAATAAATGTAGAAACTCAAATTGAAAATTTATTTCCTCTTTTTGAAGATACATTCGTATCATATAAAAATTATCTTTCAAATTTGGAATTACATAATTATGCATTTAAGACTTATTTTGAATTTTATAAAACTTATCAAAATATATTTTCATTTATAAGTCCTAAATTAATCGGTATAACATTTTTTGATTTAGACGAAACAACAGAAGATAGTTATTGGAATTATGATATGTTTAAAATGATATCCAAAGCTAAGAAAATTATTGATGAAACTTCTGAAAAAATACCAATTTATGAATTTATTGCCATATCTTTATTATCTTCTAAACCTTTACCATCTTTTGTAGAAGAAAAGAAAACTGAAGAACAAATTAAACCCATAGAAGGTGAAGAAAAATCTAAAGAAGAAGATAAAGAATCAAAGGAAAACTCTCCCGAAGAACAATCACTAGAAATAAAACCACCAAGAGAACAACCATCAGAAGGTAAACCACCAGTTGAAGATCAACCATTTGATGAACAATCATTTGAAGGACCACCATTAGGTGAACAATCATTAGGTGAACAATCATTAAAAGATCAACCACCAGTTGAAGGTCAACCATTAGATGAACAATCATTTGAAGGACTATCACCTGTTGAAGGTAGATCATTAGGTGAAAAATCGTTTGAAGGAAAACCATTTGCTGAACAATATCCTCCGGAAGAACAATATCCTCCGGAAGAACAATATCAAGATCAACAATACCAAGGTCAAGAATATCTTCTGGAAGAACAATATCCTCCGGAAGAACAATATCCTCTGGAAGAACAATATCCTCCGGAAGAACAATATCCTCCGGAAGAACAATATCAAGATGAACAATATCTTCCGAGAGAGCAATACCAACAAGGGAAATATCCTCCAGAAGAGCAATACCAACAAGGACAATATGGTGGTGAAGATAATTCAGATACTCCATCAGATACTCCATCAGATACTCCATCAGATACTCCATCAGATACTCCATCGGATACTCCATCAGACACTCCATCAGATACTCCATCAGATACTCCATCAGATACTCCATCAGATACTCCATCAGATACTCCATCAGATACTCCATCA
>MDSZ01220464.1_pt1 | contig 12074 bp, 6 predicted proteins | sample 811201 | NCBI WGS metagenome assembly MDSZ01 (sample SAMN05326647, study PRJNA326480) | marine metagenome | isolation source: seawater | place: Indian Ocean: North | collected 2010
CCAACCATCTATGAAAGTGGAAGAATTTCAAGCAAGTTGATTTGTGCAGATTTGGGAATTGTTCCAGATTGGAACGGGGTGGATACCTGGTTCCCAACTATGCGCCTACCTAAGTCAATCCGTAGAAAAAAGCGAACTACCGGTTCTCAAATCAATGTGCCACCACAGGGAACTCCTTCCTGATAGGCGGGTATTGAATGAAGCAAATTTTCAATCGAATGAGCGAACTGAGCGTCGCTTATCCAAAGCGTTCTCTAGCGATTATTGTAGCATTCATCTTTTGCTTGATGCCAATGGCTATGCACATCAACTTCGACAATAGCCAAGATGCCTTTTTTCCTGACAATGAGACTGTAAGATTGTTGAATGAGATAGAGGATGATTTCCAAGCATCGATAGATTTCATTCGTTTCATTGATTATTTCGATGCAGGCGCATTAAAGGAGAATTCTACTTGGGAGCAACTTGCAACTCTCGAAGCAATCCTCCTAGAAGATGCAAATTTGGTTGAGTATCAGTATCCATTATTTGGAGTTCAGGCGAATAGCGGGATGGCTAGTGCAGCAATGCAATGGCAGCGCTTCCAAGACCCTGTTATTGCAGCTCAATGGATGGATGAACTCAAGGCTGATATTTCGGATTTGATGGTATCAAACAATGAAACTCGTGCAGGGGCACTGCAAAACTTGAGCATCAGCGCTCAATCGATATCGACGCCGACTCAGATTCAGCCTAGTGAACTGAGGAACTGGAGTGCAGGGAACCCTGAAGAGTGGTTATTGAGAATTGATGATGGGCAGAATATTTCAGCAGATCTCGCAATGATGGTCGGCCAACTGAATACAATATTGCAGGGAGAAAACAGTAGTGAAATCACTCCGGTCTCAAGTCCGATTATTCAGAAATTAGGTATCCTGATGGGAATGCAATCAATTGATTATCGAGCCATGTTGATTGCCTGCCTACCCGCTGCAGATGTCGATGAACCATGGCTTTCTGACGGTCCCGCATTAACTACATTCGTTGTAGTGACAGACCCTGCGGAACATGGCGAGGAAGTACTTGACAAAGTGCAAGATAGAATCACAATATGGGCTAACGATTTGGGAAATAAGGCTGAGAAGGAGACTGGAGATTCGGGCATTTCGGTATTTTCATTTTCCCAACTCTCAACTGGACAAAATGCCAATCTCGGTGCGGAATTAGCAATACTGAATTCTTTGTGTCTGCTATTGTTGGGTTTTATTCTATGGACAAAATTCCGCAGTCTTAGAGATACTGCTTACGTGTTGATATTGACAGTTCTAGCAATATTAGCAACATACGGAACAGCAGGTCTGATCACTTTTGCTGGAGGCGCGATGGTATTCAATGCTGCAATGAATTCGATACCGATCCTCTTGCTGGCAATCGGTGTGGATTACGGATTACACGTCGTTGCTAGAATTAGAGAGGTTCTGCAAGAGACGGAGAAGAACGATCCACAGGGAAGAAAGACTCTGAAAGATTTCTCCGATGATGTTAGAAGAAAGGCGATTCGTAGTGGAACAATTCTCACATCCGCTGCCTTGATGGTGGCTATTTTCACAGATATAGTGGGTTTCCTTTCATTTCGCTTTTCTTCTCAACAGTTCTTGGTATCTTTTGGTACTGTAATAGCCATTGGTTTATTGTTCATCTACCTGTTGAGTATCACCGCTTTACCAGCACTTCTCTCGTTGCTGCCACCCAAACGTTTGCCATTAGAGAAATCTGGTAAGAATGAGATCGGTCCAGTTTCTAAATGGCTTGGCTCATTGACTGCTAAACCAGTTGCTGTAATTGTGGTGACTGTATTGATATCGATTCCGATGTTCTTCGGATTTCAGCAGTTAGAGGTTGGGTTTGACACTAGAGATAACTTCGATGAATCCGTTCCTGTGGTTGCAGATTTCCTCATGATTTCAGATGAATTTCAAAGTAGTCCATCTCCACTATATGTCGTATTGGATGGTGAGATTATTTCTCAACAAGGACGGGAAATCTATCTTCAGGTCATTGAAGTATTGAATAGAACTGAAGAAATGAGTGGGATACCAATTGGCATTTGGAGTGTTTTGGAAGAGGCTAGGACTTCGAACGTAGAACTTGACGGATTGATGAACAGTCTTGATGATGAATCTTCATGGTCATCTTTGGAATCATGGCTACAGACTGATGAAGGAAGGAATATTTCTTCTTCTAATTTGAATTCAGATGCTACAAGAACTATCATTTCCTTCCAAGCAGCAACTCTAGATTGGAAGGCTACAGAAGAATTCCAGATAGAACTAAGCAAATCTTTGACTGATATCGCAGAAGATCAGGATACTTCGCATCAAATTCGTCTTTCGGGCCGTTCATTGATTCTAGCACAAGTAACTGCTGATGTTGCGGATTCAGCAATAATTTCTACCGCTACTGTAGCGGGCGTTATTCTCCTGATGTTGATTGGAATCAATACCATTCGCAAAGGGAATTTGGCTCAAGGAGCCGCTCGTGGTTTTGTTACATGGGTGCCTCTGATGGTAGTGGTTGTTTGGGTCTATGGAATAATGGGGCTTACTGGATACCAATTGAATTCACAGACGGTGACTATTGGCGCATTGACATTGGGTCTTGGGGTGGATTACGCTGTTCACTTGACTACAAGAATGGAAGAGGAAGTAGAGCATTCTCCGACTAGCGATCCTGCAGAGTGGGTCACAACTTCAACCGCGACAACAGGTAGAGCGATGTTTGGTGCCGCATTGACGACTGCTGGTGGTTTTTCAGTGTTGAATTTCTCATCTCTTGTTCCCCTGCAGTTATTTGGACAAGTATTTGTGGTGGCAATCATACTTGCTTTGGTCTCGAGTATTTTCGTCCTCCCAACCCTTTATTCACCATTTTTGAAGAAAGATGCGGAGAAATTGCTTGCTGAAATGAATCAGAAAACAGTAGGCGAAGAAGAGTGAGTAACACAATTTCAGCCATTACATTGGGGGGTCATCCCTATGAGTGATGGCATGATGGCCAGCCATGCGTTCGCGCGGCCCTTGTTCAACACTACTGATATCTTTACTAATGCTGAGTGCTTTATTCAGCGTCATGGTTCCTGTAACTGCAACCACTCCTGTTTCTGGAACCATCTCTACTAATGTTGATTGGTCTGGTGATATCTTGCTCACCGATGACGTTTATGTCGAACATGGGGTTACACTAAATCTCAAACCTGGAACCATGGTCAATGCTGCTGAGTATTCAATAACAATCAATGGAACTTTGACGGCTACAGATTCAGATCTTCTATCTACTCTTTCTAGCGATTCTGGAAACCACACATCTACTATCGGGATGTGGACAGGAGTAATCATCAATATCGGCGGTAGTGCCACACTGACTAATGTCAACATCAGTAATGCAAAGACAGCATTGAACATCCAAGGATCAGCAACTTTGAGCGATGTTTCTGTTTCAGATTCAATTATTGGTGTCGAAGTTGATGGAACTGGGACGATAGATGACTTGTCCTGTACCTCTATCAACCTCGAGTGTCTACTTGTGAAGGGGGCTGCAGACGTAGATGGAGTTGTTGCTAATTCAGTAGGGTCTGGACTTGTATCGACAGGAGATATGGATGCAGTAAACATCGAAGTATCAGATGCAGGTGTAGGAATGTCGATAACTTCTGAAAGCAACGATTATTCTGCTTTGACAATTTCAGATACAAATACCGCGCTTGTCGTAAGAGGAGTAACTACGGCTACTGTAGATGATTTGAGTGGAACCGGAATACAATTGCTACTTGATTCTGGAGATAGTTCTGGTTTCGTATTGAGTAATGTAAGTGCAGACGCCAGCCGCGCAGTCAGGGCAGAGGGCTCTGACTCATTAGAAATCAAGGACTCTTCTTTCAACGGAAGTAGGGATGGCAATTCAATGATCGATGTCAGTACTATTGGAACTTTCAGCATGAGTGATGTTGAATTGACTAATGCAAGCACTGCTCTTGATTTGAGAGGAAGCGGAATGCACACAATCGACTCAGTAGTTGCCGAAGCAGAAGATGTAGTTTTGAGCGCAACGGGCACTGGAGATGTCTCATTAAGTAACTTTGCAGCGACAGCCGAAGGCCAAGGTATTCGAGTCAGTGGTGCAACTCTAGATGCAAACGGTATCGACATTTCAGGTGGATTGGATACCACCATGGGAATTAGATTGGCTACTGGCGAGCATTCTCTTGAAGATGTAGTATTGAGCAGGCAGTATTCGGCTGCAGACACAACTTCTCTCGGAATTGAACTCGTGTGGGCGACTTTACTCTGTCAAGACATTACAATTGAGGATTATGCGAATGGTGTTCGAGCGTATAGGTCAAGTATGGATTGTGAAAATCTTGAAATTTCGAATGGTCGAGATACAGGATTGGAAATAGAAGGCTCGGCAGTTTCAGTATATGGCGTTCTTTCAACCAGTTTACACGATATTGGGGCGAATTTGATTGATTCATCAACCTTGCACGCTGAGTCTTGGCAAAGTAACCTGCATGATGATGTGTCGAATATCGATGGGGGCTCAACTGCTACAATTCGTTTCCTTGAAGCCGGTAATACAGCAGGCTTTGACGCAATTGGAGATGGGACTCTAGTTTGGGGCTCCAATGTTACTCCTACTCTTGCAGTATCAAATAGTCATCAATTGATTGAAACATCAATCAAAACGGTTGACCTATCAGGCGACCCATTGGCTGCAGAAGTGCAAGTTGAAGGCTTCACTTTCTCTACCGGAGTTTCAGGAATAGTGACTATACCTCTACGTTCTACAGGAAGCCTTGTTGTTGCTACCAGCGGCTCTGCTGGTGCACAGGCCACTTTGATTGGCGGAACCTCTGATCAAGAACTCGCTCTTCCAGCAATACCTGAAGGGGACTGGACCATCACCTCAGGAAACCACGTCGTACTTGGCCCATCTATTGATGGAGAATGGCATACAGTCAACGGAAATTTGACGATTGAAACAGGGGCTAGTTTGTTGTTGCAAGGATCTTCCCATCATCCAGCAGCTCTCAAAATGAGTGGCAATGATAGAATCTTCACTACTCAAGGGACAGGGCAATTGATTGGCGATGGAGGGGCCCTAATTGATGCGGAAATGAACGTAGACACCCAGTCCCCGTTCGCTGGTCAAGGAAATGGATTGTACATAGATTCGGATGTTGTTTGGAATTGTTCCTCTTCTTCAGATATCACCCTAGTCAACTTCTTGTCAGATTTGAGTCTTGGAGATGATTGTGATGTTACTTTGACCAGTGGAATGATTATTTCAGACCCGCAACTTGGCAATGGTGCAAGCCTATTGTTGCGTAGTGTTCTTTCCATCGTGGTTTTGGACAAGGGAGATCCAGTAGTTGGTGCTACATTAGCCATTGACGGAGAGAGCTTTAGCAGCGATGTGAATGGAAGGGTGGTTTACACCTCTGATGCTAGGGAAATCACTGAGTCTGGAAGTACATGGGGCGGCTCGAAGACAGTTGTTATGCAATCAAATGGATTGATGGATATGATGATGTGGGATACAAATTCCACGCTTTCCAAGACATTCATTGCCTCTACAGTTGATTCTGGAGTTCAGGACGATTGGGTCATTCTTGAATCTGCATGGAGTCCGTATTACCTAGCCGATGATTTGACCATTTCCGAAACTGCAACATTGACACTTAACGACAATGCGCAATTAGTGGTTGCAGATGGTGTAAGTATAACCCTTGAAGGAACAATAACTGCAGGTGCAGGAACAATCCAGAGTTCGGGCGCTACCCCTTGGAATGGAATAACTTTGGAAGGAGTTCAGGCTAAGTTGCATCTTGCATCAACCCATATTTTGGGAGCATTGTTACCTGTAACGGTCAACGGTGGAGAGGTTCTATCAGAAAATGGAACGTTTGTTTCAGGAACAGATGGATTGATCTCTGCTACATATTCCGGTTCTTCGGTTTCAATCACATTGATTGATTCGGAGTTGAGATATGGTGGACAGAATTGCATCAGAGTGGCTGGCGCAGGAGTTGAGTTGAATATTCAAGATACCACACTTTCGGAGTGTGGAGATTATGGCTTATGGGCTACTTTAGCCACATTGGATATTGATGGCCTTGCAGTTGAAGGGGGAAGCCAAACTGGAGTTACTTTGGCCGATGTTGAAGGAAGCATCAGTAACTTGGATGCAGGATCTCACAATGGAACCAATAGTTCTCTCGAGTTGAGTCAACAAGATGAGAAGTTATCCATGCGCAATCTGATTCTCTCTCCTGCTGCAAAACTGTGGGATTGTACTTTTGGTATGTATGAAATTACTTTCAGTGAAATCAACGATGGCTTTGCCAATTGTCCTAATGGTGAAGATGAGTCTAGAATGTCTACTTCAGATCCAAGTGTTGAAATGCATTATTTTGAATGCGACTCTGGCGATAGTGTAGTAATTACTCTAGTGAATGATGGCGCTCCAGACTGCATCGATTCCAGCGATGAACCAATGGGAGATACGGATGCGGCGATGGTTGTTTCACAAAGCCGCTGGATAGATTTGGTTGGATTGGAAGTTTCTGGTGCTCCGGCACTTGAAATCGATTATTCTGCGGGACAGTTGTCGGAGTTGAATTTGACAGCCGGCGCTCATGGCTGGAGCCCAGGTACTGCAATTAGTATAGAGCACAACAGAGGTTCTGCAGCGCTAACCATCAGCGACTCTGAGATTTCAGGATATTTCTACGGAATATTCCTTACGGGTTCCGCTGGAGATGAATTTAACCACCCAGTTGAAAGTACGAACAATGTCATTAATTCTGACACCGCAATATTCTGTTATGATTTGCCATTCGTCTCTACAGATGATGTGCTTTCAGGTTCTGTTTCATGCAGTTCTGAAAATGACATAGAAAGTAAGTTGGTTAACTCCGTATTTACTTCAATCGAGGCAACTTGGGGCGCTAAGATAGTCGCATGGGAAGTGTACTCGATTTCGATGATGATGTTCGGCACAGCAATAGATGCCACCTCAACAATCACAGTGGATAATCCGGCTTGGTGGATGTCCACCTACACCTTCTCCAATCAGGGTTCAGAATGGAGCATTCTTCTCCCAGTATCTGTTGCTGGAAATAATGAGTCTTATGATTTGCAAACTGCACAATTGAGTGCTTCAGGGCCAGGAAGTTTGCCATTCACGTCAAGCATTGATTTGAGTTCAGGCTCAGCACGCGATCTAACCTTTACTCTGATTGGTAATACCGAGCCTAGTGCCCACATTGCATCACCAGATGCAGATCAGAAGTATAGTGTACTAACCAATGTTAGTTTTGAAGGAGTTGCTAGTGATGCCCAAAGTTCCGACGAAGCCTTGACACACCTTTGGGAGGTACAGGATAGCATTGGAGATGTAATTTGGAAATCTAACGAAGCGAGTCCGACTTGGGAAGATCTTGAGGTGGGAGATTACTTGGTTCGATATACGGTAAATGACGAACATGGTATGTCTAGTTCAGATTCAGTATCCTTTGTTGTCACCTATCATGATTCAGACGGAGATTGGGTATCGACTTGTGATGAGGAACATTGGTTCGATACTACTACTGGAAACAAATGTGGACATGATTTGGTGGATGATGACGATGATAACGACGGAATTATCGATACCCTCGACATTTGGCCCTTAGATCCATGCGCAGATGCCGATGTAGACAATGATTTGTTACCAGACGAGGTAGATTGCCCGGCTGGAGTAACAACTGATCTGATTGAAGATAGCGATGTCAAGAGGCTCACTACCAAATCCAGTGACCCAGAAGAGGGAGCCAACATGGGGATGTTGGTTGCATTTATGCTTCTGATTGTCGGAGTATTGCTGGTTGTCAATAGAATGAGAGCCGCTGATGATTGAGGTGTAGAGATGGAACTACCAGACCCCGACCTCGTCGGTGTCTTGATCACTTCGTTGGTTGGAATAGTTGTCCTTTGGGATATCTGGTTGTTGTGGAGACGTTATGATTCAATTCCAAAGATGGGACCACTACCGAATGGAGGTCACGCCTGGTCTAGTACCTTGGAGCAAGAGATTGCGCGACATTGGTCCAGTATTCTTGCTTTGACAATCATGATGGCTGCACCTTGGGTTCTTGCTGCTACAACGGATACTTCGACATGGGTTGTTGTTGTATTCGACGTGTTGTTGTTCATTCATCTGATAGGGATGATTCTACCAAAGAGATACGCAGTTACGAAAACACATCTTTTCAGCGACGGTCAACGACACGAGTGGGAAAATCTCAGATTGGCACTAAAGCAACCAAGAGGCCGAATTCTGTTGCAGCGAAAGGGCTGGAGTATTTTCGCGCCACTTCCGCTCGGAGGGGAACCTTCTGAATTGTCCATCGCTAGAGCATGGATTGCTGCTGCCATGGTCGGTGGCGAAGAATGGCAAGAAAGATGCAAAGAACTCGGAATAGAAGAGGAATGAAGCGGTTTTGGAGAGAGAGTTATCCCTTCCTGCCTTGTGCGAGTAACATGGAGTGGAGCCGCAGCGAAAATGATCTATTTGTGAGATTGGATCCTGGCGAAGAAATACATGCATCTCTGCGATCATTGGCTGATGAAATCGGATTCGATGCGGCAGCGATAACGAGCGGTATCGGTAGAACGCGAAATAATGTCTATGGGTTCATGGATGATGATGGCGTATATCACAAGATGAATCAATCGGCGGCTTGTGAATTGGTCAGCCTTCAGGGAAATCTTGCACGTTTGGAAGATGGCTCCGCATTCACGCATATTCACGTCACTTTGTCGGATGATGACATGGTGGTTCGCGCAGGACATTTATTCGAAGCCACAGTACATGTGGTTGCCGAAATACATCTGCGAATTTTAGAGCATGCTACGATGATGAGATGTCCAGTAGCAGATTCGGAGTTCATCGCTTTGAAATTTTCCTGATACGAAGCGTAAAATGAAACGGAGGCGGCGCCAAACCATGGGCGAGGTCATCAGTGGCATAACAGGGATGACCTGCGGCGGTTGTGCAAGCAATGTCGAGAAGGCATTGTTAGCTTTGGAAGGGGTTGCTTCGGCAGAAGTAGACCACGTTTCTGGTATTGCCAATGTTGAGATTACCGGCTCATTGGAAAAGGAAGTAATGGAGTCAGCGATTCGTAATGCAGGCTACCAAGTTGGAGAGGCTTTGCCCTTTGATTGGAAGGATAAGGCGGTCTGGAAGCAATCAGCGCACAATACCAAATGGTGTTTGATTGGATGTAGTATAGGTGACTTTGGAACGATTGCAGCATTTCAATTCATTTTCACAGAATCCGGATGGTCACCTATGATGATCATGGCTCTTGCTATGTTCAATGGAATCATGACATCGATTGCTCTGGAGACCATCATTTTGTCATCTCAAATGCCTTTGAATGAGGCGTTCAAGGTGGCGATTGGTATGTCGTTAATCTCAATGATTGCAATGGAGGCTGCAATGAATATCGTTGATCTGCTCTATACTGGGGGAGCCATTCTAACTTTGGAGGTGATTCCTCTCATGTTGCTTGCAGGATTCTTAACTCCGTGGCCTTACAATTACTGGCGACTGAAGAAGTATGGCAAGTCCTGTCATTGAGTATTGCGAGAGGTTTTCAGCCCTCGGCCCCATCCCCTCTACATGGGCGACGACAGCGGTCCAGATTCTGCTGACAAGGAGGCGCGCAGCGCGTGGCTTGCAGACCAGATCGCTCATCATTCCCATCTATACTACAATCTTGCAGCACCCGAGTTGAGCGATGCAGAATTTGATGCATTATGGGACGAATTGAAAGCCTTGGACCCCGATTCTCCGCAATTATCTCGAGTAGGAGCCGATGTTGATCCAGGTTCAGAAAAGGTCTCTCATCTCTTCCCGATGAGAAGCCTAGACAAAGCCACCACTGATGAAGAGATTCTACACTTTGCTAATGAGACGACCAAAGGAACTCAACGTTTCACCAGTCAACCCAAATTAGATGGATCAGCGCTTTCCTTGGAATATCGCTTAGGTCGATTGGTAAGGGCGGCAACTCGCGGAAATGGAGACAAGGGGGAAGACGTGACTCGAAATGCGCGCAGAATCCCAAACATTCCTGAGAATTTAGGTGTTGAAGTGGACGCACACGTTAGGGGAGAAGTGGTAATGTCGCTTGCAATCTTTGAGGAAAAATATCGCAAAGTTTCGCCCAACCCTAGAAACCTTGCTGCGGGAGCGTTGCGTCAGAAGAATATCGAAGCAGGCAAGGCGGATGCGGCAGATCTTGTTTTCCAGGCGTATGATGTAAAGTTCCCAAGCTCTGAATCAAGGCATCCTGATGCAAACCCTCCACCCAATACAAATCTCGATTCAGAATTGCTTGAGTGGTTGTCGAATACTGGTATGGAAGTTGCTCCATGGCAAGTCCATGAGACTGTAGAATCAATGTGTGAGACAACTATTGTTTGGAGCAAGGTACGAGATTCTCATCCATTTGAGATCGATGGCGTCGTTTTCAAGGTAGACGATTTGACAAAGCGAGAAGAATTGGGAATGACCGCACATCACCCCCGTTGGGCTCTTGCATGGAAATTCCCTCCTGAGGTAGCTGAAACTGTGTTATTAGGGGTAGATTGGCAGACGGGGAGAACTGGAAATATAACACCGGTTGCTAGATTGGCGCCCCAGATGGTAGGAGGAGTTACAGTTGAGAATGCTACTCTGCACAATGTAGGTGAATTGCAGAGGTTAGGTGTCAAGATTGGTGACAAGGTTCGCCTAGTAAGGCGTGGAGATGTCATTCCCAAGGTTGAGGCGGTCATTGGGCCTGCCAACAAGAAGGATATGCAAGGCAGATTCCATGCTGACGGAACGCCATTTGATGGCCAATTGTCGTCGCTCAGTGAACCAATTATTCCAGATTCCTGTCCAGATTGTAATGGCTCTGTTGAGATGAAGGGGGCATTTCTTCGTTGTCAGAATCCAACTTGCTCAGCCCGAACAGTCAGGGCTCTAATCTACTGGTGCCAGGCTTTGGAGATGGATGGAATTGGTGAAAAATTAGCAGAACAACTTGATGAAAGTGGGCTGGTCAAATCCATTCCAGATTTGTATAGGTTGAATAAGACACAATTGATTTCTCTCGAAAGAATGGCTGAGAAATCAGCAAACAATGTTTTGTCAGAAATTGCCGCCACACGTTCCCTTCCATTATCTCGATTCATTCATGCTTTGGGCATGTCCGGTATCGGCCCTGAACTAGCCTCATCATTAGCTCAAGAAATCAGGAGTTCGCAGGAATTGATGAAATTACACGAGGCGTGGAAATCCGGTGAGGATAGCGCAGTTGAACGATTAGTGTCTATCGAAGGAATTGGTTCTAAAGTCGCCGAGCAATTCTATTCAGGATTGGAACAACGTATTGAGATAATCAACGACTTACTGGACTTGATTGAGATTCTGGATGAAAACGTCCCAACAACAGGCGGAAAATTAGAGGGTCAAACTTTCTGTTTAACTGGTACACTAAGTCGACCACGTAAGGAGATTCAAGCGATGATCAAAACAGCAGGAGGCAAGGTAGTCTCTTCAGTTTCCGGCAAATTGGATTATCTATTAGCCGGAGAATCAGCCGGTAGTAAATTGAGCAAAGCAGAATCACTTGGGGTAATTATTCTCGACGAGGCCGCTTTCAACGAATTATTCGCGGCCCAAGAAGAGGAAAAACCGCGCACTCTATTCGACTACTGAAAATGACTTGCGTCCGAACACTGCTCCAGCACCCTCTAAAGGCAAAGTTTGGAGGGAGTTTCATGTTTGCTAAAAGAGCCCGTATACCGGCTATTTTACTGATATTCTTCATGTTGGCCTTTGTCCCTGCCATTCAAGGTAAGGAGAACGGTAAACACAACAGTAGCAATGGATGTAGCTGTCACTATGCTTCTTCTGCAACCCCCACTCATAATTTCCCGTCTACGTATAATCCTGGACAGACATACAGTATACAGATAGGCATCACAGGGGGAGTTTCA
>MDSZ01238925.1_pt1 | contig 12074 bp, 11 predicted proteins | sample 811201 | NCBI WGS metagenome assembly MDSZ01 (sample SAMN05326647, study PRJNA326480) | marine metagenome | isolation source: seawater | place: Indian Ocean: North | collected 2010
CAATTTTTTTCTATCATTCCAGTGATAATCAATTATTTTTATTTTTTTATCATTGTAATTTTTATAATTTACACACCAATTCCCTAATTTATATCTCGCTTTTTTGTTAAATCTATTTGTAAGATTTGTTAACTGTAGTGTTTTCATCCAGTCTTATCGAATATCTAGAAATAATTTTTTTTTTTTCTAAAAATTCCAATGTGTTTATTAAGTTAAAATCATTCCATTTACTCGAAATTGCTTGTAATCCTAAAGGAAGTCCCTTGTTAGAAATTCCTATGGGAATATTTATTGCTGGTATATGTGACATAGTCCAAATTAATGATGGATCATCATTTTCTTTTTTTCCTCTTATTACTGCAGTAGTTGAAGTAGATATACTAAAAACAACATCAAAAACTTTTAAAAACTGGCTCATTTTACTAATCACTTCTCTCTGTTTTTTCATTGATTTTAGAAAGTCCTTATTTTTAATTACCTTACCATCTTCAATCATATTTCTCATTATATTGGATATTTTTTTTTTGTCTTTGTACTCGTTGCTAAAATAGTAGGATAGTGATTTATTATATATCATTTCATGTACTTTATGAAGATTTTTAAAATTTTTAGGCCAAATGATATCTTTAAAAAATATTTTTTTTTTTTGTTAATCTTTTTTTTAACTCAATTATTGAATTTTCTATTTCAAAATCGATATTTTTACATACATCAGTTTTTATAAATCCAATCTTTAAATTTTTATTGTTTATTTTTTTAATTTTCTTTTTACAAATGTTTTTGTAAACATATGGATAGTTTTTACCTTTTACTCTAAGGTTATCTAATAAAATTTTTAAATTATATAAATTGCTTGTTAAAAATCCTATTGTATCTAAAGAATCTGTAGTTTTTAAAACTCCTGTTCTTGGGACAAGACCAAAAGATGGTTTCATACCCCAAACTCCACAAAAACTTGCAGGTCTTATAATTGATGCAGCAGTTTGAGTTCCTAAGGCAAATGGCACAGTTCCTGTAGCTACAGCTGCAGCAGAACCACTAGATGAAGTTCCAGGAGTCCGTTTCAAATTAAAAGGATTTTTTGTTTGATTTAATTCATGAACAGCAAATTCAGCAGTGACTGTTTTTCCAACCACAATACAACCTTTGCTGACTAATTTATCAATCACCCTAGCATTATTTCCAGGTGTAAAATTTTTCCAAATACTTGATCCCATTTGAGTCTTATAATTTGTAGTGTTGAAAATATCCTTTGCTCCAAAAGGTATTCCCTCTAAAAAGCCATTTTTTTTAATATCGTATTTTTTTTGGATTTTTTTTATATTACGTGAAAAAACTTTTTTATCAAATATTACCCATGCCCTAATATTTTTTTCGTATTTTTTATAATTCTTAAAACTTTCAAGGTATAAGTCTTTAATTCTAATTTTTTTTTTTTTTAATAAATTTATAATTTCTGGAATTGATTTTTGTAAATAAATATTCTTTATCATTTTTTATTAAGATGTTTTTTAATCAATTGCTCATAAAAAGGTTCCAAAACAAATGGATGTTTTCTCTTCTTTTTACTAATATTTAATTTCTTTCCTTTAATTTTTTTATGTCTTTGCTTCTTTAAAATTTGGTAGAATTCTTTTTCTTTCAATCCAGATATTTGTAAAAAATATTTCAAAACTTCTGGCTTTTCCTTATCAAATTCATTGACTAATTTAAAAGCTTCTTCTCTATCAAGTAATCCATTCCTAATGTCAACAGCAGACTGCCACGTACTTCTTCCAAAACCTCTTTTTAAATAACATGAAAAATCATGAACTCCTGACATTATACATTCAACACTTTTGTATTTTTTATAACTACCTTCCATCTCAGACTCTTTCCATCCATATTCTTTTTTGATAAATTCAGTTTGTCTTTCATCATCCCAAAAAATAAAATCTCCAAGATGAATTCCAGTCACTTTTTTTTTGTTAATATCTTTAAAACTTGGAAGCTTAAAGGGATGTAAATCTTTTTCTGATAAATTTTTGTCTATCATTTGTTTTGCGGTCAATTTGGCAGAAACTTTAGTAAAGTAATCTCTATCAAATTTAATTGTAGGATTAGAATAGTTGCTTCTACCATCATTTTCTGAAACTGACTCACCCCATATCATTAAGGGTATGTCAAACTTTGTAGCTATTTGAATTGGAAATGCACCAATACCTGCATGACAATGCCAACAAGAGTCCCCAATTGACTCAATTGATTTTCTAGCGATCCTATTAACTAATTTTCTTGCAGGTGTGAATTGGATATGGTCTAAATTAAATACTTCAAGGCATCTTTGAAGATTATATACACCTATTTCCGTAAACCAATTATGACTGAATGTAACTGCTAAAGGTTTTACATTATATTTTTTAGTCAAAACATGAGCTTGAAAGAAACTGTCTTTGCCTCCAGAAATTGGTAGTACGCAATCATAGTTGCTTTTTGAAATTTTTTTTGCTTTTTCAAAAATTTTTTTTAAATTTTTTTCTCTTTTTTTCCAGTCGATGTGCATTTTATCTTCTGAGGATCTGCAGGCAGTACATATACCTAAATCGTCAAAAGTAATACCATCTAACGTCTCAGGGAAACAGCATCTTGAACAATATTTTATTCCATCAACTAATTTTTTGTCAGTCATATTTTTTTTTAAAATTATTTTTTATGATCTTTTTTACTTTTTTAAGATTTTTTTTATTCATTAACCTAAAAAAATTTGATTTTTTATTATTTTGAGATACTAATTTTTTTTTAAAATTTTTTTTCTTCAAAATTTCAAAAGTTTTTAAACTTAAATCAATACCATCTTTATAAACTCTAATTCTCATATTTTCATATGAATAGCATGATTTAAGATCTACTTTAGTTTTTGTTATTATAGGACCACTATCATAATTTTCATTCATAAAATGAGCAGTGTTACCAACAGCATCATTATTTAAAATTGCCCATTCAGCGCAATTACACCCTTTATAGAAAGGTAAAATACCAGGGTGAATATTTACGATACCTTTTGTAGATTTTATTATTTTCCTATTAATTTTACTTACGACCCCAGCATTCAATAAAAAATCTAATTTTTTTTTTTTTATTAATCTTAAAGTATCTATTGAATTGTGGTGACTCACAAAATAATATTGAGTATTTATATTTTTAAGATCATAGAGTTGAAAATTACGAAAATAACCTTTTGTCCTCTCAAAAAAAATTGCTTTATCTTTTTCGACTGATTTTTTACTTTGATTTGATAAAATGACATGTATTTTTAAAAAATTTCTAGATTGTAGTTTTTTTAAATAATGTGGCAGAAGTTCATTATTTAAAGTAGATAATAATCCTATTTGCATTTAATTATCTTATTTATAATATTTATTAAATCATCTATATCTTTTTTTTTATGGGGAAATCTAATGTGCTCATTAAGTACAATTTTATTAAAATGTAGTTTTTCCGCAACTGGACAAGAGTTTTTAAAATAATTTGTTTTTATTTTTCTATTCTCTTTAGCTGAGAAAGGATAACCTTTTTTAAATAATATTTTTTTTTGATACAAGGGTTGAAGATATAGAGGTTTTACATAAGCCTCGTAAAATGCTGCTCCTTCAGCGTTTGCTGTTTTAACAAAACTTTTTCTAGATATATTTGTTTTAGTTTTGTCAAATATTAGCGGGAAAATGTAATAAGTGCTTTTATTTCCATTCAATTTATTTTTTCTTTCTCTTCCGCTCATTGGTTTTATAAAATCTAACTTTGGTAATTTTTTTACAAAATATCTAATTAATTCAATTCTTTTTTTATTTAAAAGATTTAATTTTTTTAATTGTGAAAGCCCAATAGCAGCTGTAATTTCAGTCATTCGATAATTAAAACCTGCAATATTTATGATGTTTTTATATCTTGCTTTTTCTACGACTGCTTCACCATGATTTCTTATCAACTTTAATCTATATGCGATTTTGTCTGAATTCGTAACACAAATTCCACCTTCGCCTGTTTGAATTGCTTTATTTACATTTAAACTAAAAACACCAATATCTCCAATAGTTCCGACATATTTGTCCATATACTTAGCTGCATGAGCTTGGGCACAATCCTCGATAATTTTGATATTATTTTTTTTTGCAATGCTTAAAATTTTTCTCATATCTGCAGGAAATCCAAATTGATGTACAATTATGATAGCTTTTGTTCTTTTTGTAATTTTTTCTTGAAAAGATTTTGGATCAATACACCCAGTATTTTCTTCAACGTCTGCAAATATAGGAATTGCTCCATAAATAAGAGGAGCTAATGCACATGCAGTCATTGTAAATGGAGATACAATGACTTCATCACCATATCCAATTTCCAAAGCACCAATAGATGCAAATAAACAAGATGTTGCGCTATTCATTGATACAGAATTTCTAATTCTATAAAATTTAGACCACTCTTTTTCTAAATTTTTTACAAATGGGCCTCCGCCAAAAGAAAATGGATAATCTGGTTTGTGTGAACCTTCAAATAAAGATAGATTTCCAGTTTTAATTACTTTTTTAATAATTTCTAATTCTTTATTATCTGTAGTAATATTATTAGACCACCTTTTTTTTCTTATCGGTCTTCCTCCGTTAATAGCTAATTTTTTATTTTGTAAATTTATCTTAAACATATTTTTCAATGATATCTATTAGTTTTATAGTTTTCTCATTATCATAAATTTCAAATTTTTTATTTATTTTTTTTGACACAAAATAACTATATATTAGATTATAAGCATTAATTAAGGGATAGTTTTTAATAGTTTTAAATAATTTTTTTTTTCTGTTAATTTCTTTGTTTTGAAATCTGTCATATTTGATTTGTTCAATATAATATTCTTTAAAAAAATCTGCTGCAACAATTCTACATTTTGAGAAATAAAACATAACTTCAAAAATTTCAAAAATATTATTATCAAATGATTGACCATTAATTATAATTTTTTTTTTTTCTTCCATTAAACAAAAATCATAATTAGTATTTTGATTTTTAAAAAAATTGACTGGATTTTTAAACGACCAAAGTGGTCTAAATTTAAAATTTCCATTAAATAAATAAAAGAAAATATCAAATAAATGATTTGCATTATTTTTAAGACCGTTAGTATAATTTATTGATACTTTGTGAAGTTTACCAAATTTTTTTAGTTTAAAAATATTTTTTAATTTTTCTAAATTTTTATCAAATCTATAAGTTTGATTTAAAATTATTTTCGTATTTTTTTTATTTTTAATCAATTTTTTTATTTTTTTAAATTCAATCAAATTTTGGAAAGATGGTTTATCCAAAAATAATACTTTTGGACAAAATTTGCTTTTCAATAATTTTTCAACAATATTAAAATGACTTTTTGAACTAACAGATATTATTGCCAATTCTGGATTGTGATTTTTCAAAGATCTATTTAAATCTGACGAGTAAAATCCTTGTTTTTTAGAAAATTTTTTATCTATTACTGATTTTAAACAAAATTTATTGTTCAAAAATTTGAGGGCACCATAATGACTTAGCTTATCATTATGTCCAAGTCCAAATCCCATTTTACCAAAACCAATTAGAATAGCGCTAATTTTTTTCATTTCTTAAAAGTTTCCATCTACGTTTTTCTTTATCATTAATTTTTAATAATTTTTTATTTTTTTTCAAAAATTGAATTATTTCCAATAATTCAAAATTTAAATTATTAGAATTGTTAAAATGAGCATATATTTTTCTCAAAAACATAAGATCCTTCTGAGTATCAAGCTCAATATAAAAATTTGGGTGATAATATTTTTTTGGTGCTATTATTGATTTTATTTTAAATTGTTTAAATCTTGAAAAATTATACCCCACATGCTCTCTTAATTTATCTGATCTTTTAACTAAACGGTTTAATTTAATCAGTGAATTGCCTTTATAAATCCAAAATTCTTGTCCTGGTGGATAAGTGGTTTTTAAGGTGTTAGTCAAACAATCGTAATTTGATTTTTTAAATTTCTTAATAAATTTATCGATTAACTTTGGATCAATAAATGGGCCATCACCAAAACATTCAATATGAATTTTTATACGGTGCTTTTTTATTGTATTTGCAATTCTTGATAAAACATCTTTTTCAGAGCCACGAAAAACTCCAATTTTTAATTTTTTTTTACAGAATAATGCAAGCTTATTATCTTTTTTATTTTTTGATGTTGAAATAATAATTTTATCAATTTCTTTACATCTTTTAATGCGGTTTACTAATATTTCAATTATTGTTTTATTATGAATTTTTTTCATCATTTTTCCAGGAAGCCTCTTTGAATTCATTCTAGCTTGTATAGTCAATGCAATCATAATTGTTTTTTTAAAATTTTTTGGATATATAACCTTATTTTTTTTGTAGACCCCTTGAATTTTTTATCAAAGCTGTGAACATTATTTATCTTTTTCTCGATGTTTTCTCTAAGATTTTTTCTAACCAATTTAGTAGTACCTAGTTTGTCACCAATAAAGGGTCTATCTTTTTTTGGTCTAAAACTTATTATATCATCTCTAAAAATTGATAATTTTAAAAGTAAAGCAGACTTAATACCTATAATTTTTTTTGGATTCTTAATCATATCCTCAAATTTCATATTTTTAATTATTTTGACATTTTTATATTTTGATAAAATTTTGTAATTTTTTAAATTTTCTTCCGGATGGATTTTGATAATTAATTCATATTTTTTAGGTAATTCTTTTACAATTTTTCTAATAGTTTCAAATTCATCTAATTTATACTCGTTTGTGATTTTTATGGTTGATCCAGAAATTTTTTCAGAAATAAAAAGAATACTTTTTGAGTTTTCTTTTTTTACTTTTTTTAATTTTTTATTGTTTGTATAATATTCATACTCTACATTGCCCATAATCTTTAACTTGTTTTTAGGAATGTCAAATTTTCGTGCAAGATTGTAAGCTAATTTGTCATTTACAAAAATAATATCTGCGTAAAGTTTTTTATTTTTATATTGAAATCTTTCCTTAAAATTTGTCCAATGTTCAATAATTTGAATTGTAAATATTTTTTTTCTTTTTCCAAAAAGAACCATTTTTTTATCTAGTGAATTTCCTAGTGCAGTTCCGGTTATGATAAGTTTTATATTTTTTAAATTTTTGTAATTTTTAGTAATTGAAAGTTTATTTGATGCTAAAAAGTTATAATATCTCTTTTTAGTTATCCATTTTTTTTCTACATTATTAATATTTTTTAATCTTGATAAATATTGAAGTACTCCAATATCTGATGATCCTAATAATATCATAAAATTATTTTATTCTCGAGAACCCATTATTTTTGAAAAGTTACTTCTTTATTACAAATTTTTATAACTTCATTACTGTGTGAAACTATAATTTTAATATGGATATTTTTTAATTTTTTTAACATCATCACAATTTTCTTTTCACTCTCTTTATCAAGAGAATTGGTTGGTTCATCCATTATCAATATTTTGGGATTAAAATATAAAGCTCTTGCTATAGCGATACGTTGTAATTGACCTCCAGAAAAATTATTTGATCTAGGATTAATATTTTCATAAATATTTTTTTTTCTTTTGAAAATAAACTCATATAATCCGACTTTTTTTAATATATCTTTTACTTTTTTGTTATCAATTTCATTTTCTTTACATCCGAAAGCAATATTTCTTCTTATTTGATCATTAAGAATTACAAAATTTTGGGGTACGTATCCTATAAGTGAATACCATTCAGATAAGAATGAATTTATATTATTATTATTTAATTTTATTTCACCTGAATTGGGTCTTAAAAATCCGAGGATTAATTTTAGTAGTGTAGTTTTGCCAAAACCAGAATATCCTTTCAGCGCAACAAAATCTCCAGATTTTAATTTAAGATTTAATTTCTTTAAGATTTTATCTTTTTTATTGTAAGAAAATGACAAATTTTTAATTTCAAGAACAATTTTTTTTTTTAAATTAATCTTTCTGTGTTGCTTATTTAAATCATTTGATGATTCAAAATCTAATTTAATATTTGTATTCAAAATTTTTAAAACTTCATTCGAAGGATATTCAATTCTTTTAAAAAATATCAATGAAGTAGTTAAAGAATTTGATAAAGGGATCATTCTAATTACACTCACTGCTAAAATAGAAATAATTTCAATTATCTGTGTAGATGTGAAATTAATTTTAGTAAAAATTAAAATCACTGTTACTAAAAAAATAATACTTATTACTTCAATTAAAACTTTAGGTAATTTATTAATGAAATTAAAAAAAAATTGATTTTTTTCTTTTTCCTTATTTATTTTGTTAAATAAATTTAAAAAAAAACTTTCTTTTTTATAAATCTTAAGAATGTCTAGGGATATAAAATTATCGTTAATATTTTTGACAGAAGATTTAAAAAGATTTTGAATATTTTGACCAATCTTTTTTAGTTTTTTGTTTGTAAAAAAATAAAATACGTAAATTATTCCACCAAATAAAAAAAGTATTACAATTGTGTAAATTGGTATAGTTAAAATTAAAAAAATAATAATTACGATTAATAATAAACTTTCTCTAATTATATTAATTAATAATCCAAATAATGATGAATAATTTGAACCAGCTTCTATAACCAAAGATGTATTTTTAGAGTCTGAGAAATTATTTAATTTTGAATAAGGAAAAAAAATGAGTTTTTTATAAATATCCGATTTTATTAAAACGCTTATTTTCTCAATAAACCTATTTTCTAAGTAAAATATAATTGTTAAAAAAATATTTTTTAGAATAAAAAGAAATAAAACAAAAATAGCAATTTTATATAAATCAATTTCTTTCAAAAATTCAAAATTAGATAAAATTGTTGAATTAGAATCTAAACCTAATAAAGCTGTAAATAAAATAGGAATTGATCCAATACTTGCTAATTCTAAAACAGTTGCAAATAAAGACAGAAATACTAAAAATAAGAAATGAGGGATTAAAAGATTTTTTTTAAGATAATCAAATGATTTGATAATTACCTTATACATCTAATACTTTTATATGATGTATGTTCATAATACTCGTGGTAGGATAAAATCTTACAAGGTTATTTTCTTGATCAAAAATAATTATTCCTGAGTTACAAGATGTCGGACCTCTTCTTGCTTTGTTAAAATTTAAACTTGAATACATATCCTCACTTTGGCTAATGATAAAAAATTTTTCAGAAAAATCTAGGCCTCTAATAAATCCATTAAATTCTCCCAAAACGTTCATATTATTATCTAATAATTTGCCTGAACTACTATCCAAAACAAATAATTTACCTTCATGTATTACAGGTGAATGTGGCTTTTGTAAGTTTTTCATACATCTAGTTACCTTATAATTTTTCAAATTAATTGAGATTACTCCCCCATCTTGTACAAATTTTTTATTGTTGTAATTGCCACTTATTGAGAAAAAAGAGACATATAAATTTTCTTTAAATAAAAATAAATCATTAATATGAAATTTGGAGATCTTTTTATCTATTCTATTAATTTTTCTAAAATCTATAATATCAATAAATTCAAAATTTTTGAGAGAGTAAATATAAATTTTATCATTTGCAGAATTTGCAACATAGATCAATTTTTTTTTTTCAGATATCGCTAAACCACAAAAATTTGGAGGTACTTCTCTTTTTTTTGTTTGGTCAAGTTCAATTATTTTTATTTTTTTAAAATTTTTATTTAAAATAATTAATTGTTTTTTGTAATATTCAATTAAATAGTATTTGTTTTTAAAAAATTTGAATTGTCTAATTTGTCCAGAATAAAGTTTTTTTAAACTTTTCTTCCTTGTATCCATTAAAAATAGGCCTCCACCTCCTCTACTTTTTCTTACTGTATTTTTATCTTTAAAAGAATATCTATAGTCAGATGATGAAATCAGAACTTTTAAATTTTTTTTTCTAATATTTTGTAAATAAATAAAATCTCTTAATTCCGGAGTTACAAAAAAATCTTTTCCTGCTTTGTAATTTTCTAAAATTAGAGAGTGCGAAATTTCTTCAATCAGAGATGCTGTTATTACAAATATTACGTTCTTTAATTTTAATTTTTTAAATTCTTTATAAGTTAAAATTTCTATATTTTCGTAAATTTTATTTCTATATGCAATATTATTATCCAAAATATACTTTGGTTTATTTTTAATTTGATTTAAAGATTTACGTATCCAATCCTGGCCAAATCCATAAAAAATTACATTTTTATTTTTTATCTTTTTATTTAAGTTTTTCCAAGTTATTGCTGATGAAATCATTAAAGAATATTACTTATAAAAATAGTTTTTGGATAAAATAAAAACATCTTTTAAAACGCTTCTATCTAAATTGATTTTTTTAATTTTTTCTTTTTTAAATTTATTTAAAAAGTCTCTTGCAACAAAATCATTAAAATCATCCTTTCTCGAATATTTAATTTCCAACAAATTATTCTGCTTTGTTGATTTTAATTTAAATAACTCTTTTGTCTTAATCTTTTTAACGATAGAAAAAAAAGCAGATTTAATAGATGACATTGAAAACATAAAAGGGTTAGGGTGGAATTCAGAAACTGCATGATATAAAATTGGTCCACTGTCTAAACCTTTGGTTAAATAATGTATTGTAGTACCTACAAAATGGAATTGTTTTTCATAAAGCGCCCAAAAGTTACAATCGCAACCTTTATAATAAGGCGAAATGCCTGCATGAATGTTAATTGCTTTTTTTTTTTGAAGGAAGTTAATCAAATCACCTTTAATAAAGCTCGCACCAAAAACTAAATATAAATCACTCTTTAAGAAATCTTTTAATTTATTCAAATCGTAATAGCTTAAGTCACCCATTGGCATAGATAAAAAATTTATTTTACATTTTTTATTATACTTAACATAATCACCAGAAAAAATTTTTTCTTGTGCAGCATCAACATGCAAAAAATACTTTTCCATTATTTTTGATTTTTTATAATGGTCTTTTTTTTTTCCAATAAATTTTGTCATACACTCTTGAATAACAAATAATTCTGAACAATAATTTGTTAGTAAATTTATATAATAGTTATGTCTAGTATTGTTAGAGGTGAATATAGTAATTTTCATAATTTTAAAAAATTTATTATATTAGAATGATCCTGCCTTGCTATCTCTAGCGAGGATGGGTTTATTTTTTTCATTTTATTTTCTACGACCATGTTATCTCTAAAACCCAAAGATATATTTAGTTTTTTCAATATTTTTAAAGTTGTTTGAGAGTACATACCACATGGATGGCTCATGGAAATAACGGACGAAGTATTCAAAATTTTATCTAATTTAAACTTATTTAAATCATACTCTTTTCTTTGATGCTCATACTTCATCTCATCCAATGTTGTTGGATGTGAGTGAGAATGAAGACCTACCTCATGCCCTTTTTTATAAATATCTATAATATTTTTTTTTGTTAGAAAAAGTTTTGGAATGATCTTTTTATAATTAAAACTATGTTTCTTAAAAAGTTCAAACATTATCTTTTTATATTTTGTTTTATTAAGTAAGTAATCTCTGATTATCCTAAATTCAATATCTTCTTTAGTATAAAAAGGTGCTTTTTTTTTTAGGGAAAGGATTGCATTCTTTTTTTTTTTTAAAAAAATATTTTTTTTTAAATCGGGAAAAATATGAGTCATTGTATCATAAAAAGAATTATAAAATCTTTTTACATCTTTAAAATAATTTAATCTGAAATACCTATAAATTTCTAAAAAATCAGGTTTAGACTCCAAAACATTTGAATAAATAAAAAAAAATGCTTTTAAATTATATTTTTCTAAAATCGGTAAAGCAATATCATACTGGCATTTCAGAGCATCATCAAATGTAAGACAAACCTTTCTTTCATTTTTTTTATTCTTAATATTATTTATAAAATCTTTTGGTGTTAAAATATTTTCTTTTCCAATGTAATTAATTAATTTTTCTAATTGGTATCTATTAATTGACCCTTGCCCTGGAAGATGTTTTTTTTTATCATGAAAATGATGAAACATAATTCCATGA